>Ga0111160_1016_pt1 | contig 46440 bp, 45 predicted proteins | sample DeeMarSeWOR28_12_FD_80265 | JGI IMG/M metagenome (GOLD analysis project Ga0111160, IMG submission 80265) | Myxococcales bacterium SG8_38_1
TTGACACGTGAAGTGACGTGACAATACGGTACGTGCACCTGCAATCTTGACCCACCTTGGAGGAGGTCGAAATGGCGACTGCAAAGAAACGAACAGCAAAGAAGCGGCCGGCGAAGAAGCGTACGGCCAAGAAGCGCCCTGCGAAGAAGCGTACGGCGAAGAAGGCCACCAAGAAGCGCGCAACAAAGAAGCGCGCGACGAAGAAGGCCACCAAGAAGCGCGCAACGAAGAAGCGCGCAACGAAGAAGAAGGCCACCAAGAAGCGCGCAACGAAGAAGCGCGCAACGAAGAAGAAGGCCACCAAGAAGCGCGCAACGAAGAAGCGCGCAACGAAGAAGCGCGCAACCAAAAAGCGCGCAACCAAAAAGCGCGCGACTCGCAAGAAGAAATAAGCTTCTAGGCGGTGGGCTTTCGGGCCGACCATGGGGTCACCTCAGGTGACCCCACGCCTAAGGCCCCGGTCTTCCGGGGCCTTCGCGCAGTCCGTCGTGGCGATCCCTCTTTTGTGGGGGGTGTTCGTCTGCTGGCGCCCCGGCCACTCGGCTGGGGCGTTGGCATTTCTGAAGCCGGCTAGGACAGCTTCTTTTCATTTTGCAGGAGCCGCTCGAGGCGCGCGGGTTCGACGCGGACCGCGATCACTTTCTCGCGCTCCAGAGTGACGGAACCGATGGCACTCCCCTTACGCTTTCGCACGAATCGTCGCGGGGTGTAGATCACGTCGACGACCGGCTCGCCGCGAAGGTCGCTGAAGTGGGCCGCCAGCGTGGCCGCATCGACGAGCGTCTCGGGTGAGCACGACTTGCCCTTGGTGAGGGGTACGACCACGTGTGCGCCGGTGACTCCGCGCGCGTGAAGCCATAGGTCGTGTGGGCGCGCCACCCGAAGGGTAAGCCGATCGTTGTCGGCGGCTCCACGACCGACGAGCACGTTGGCTGCCTCGCCCGACACGAACTCCCTGTACGGCAGCCGTGCGCCAGCGCGTCTGCGTTTGCGTTCCCGTTCCTGCGGCTCGGTGGTGACGAATCCGAGCGTCTCGAGTTTCTCGACGAGCGCTGGCAATGACAGCTCCGCGGCTTCGTCTCGAGTCCGTATCAGCGCATCCAGCTCCTTCTCGACCGAGCTCAACCGCTCCGGTGCAACGTCCAAGCCTCGCTTCAGGCGCTTCGCTTTCGCGAATAGGTCTTGCGCCAGCTCCGTGGGGCTCTTGCGTGGATCGAGCTCGATGCGGATCCGCCGCCCCGGGTCGTCCCACGCCACTGCCTCGAAGTGAGCTGAAGCCTCCGGAATTGCGGCCGAATGTGCCAGGAGCAGGCCAGCCTTTTCGTTGAGCTCTTCCGCTTGCTTCGCCCGCTCGAGATCCCCCAAGACCGCATTGCGCTTCTTATTGAGCCGCTTGAGCTGTCGTTCGATCGCGCGCACCAACTGCCGACGGCGACCTTCCTGGTGCGCGAGGAGCACGGCCGCGCCGCTTTCCCGAAGGGACTCCAAGCTGTAGTCGCGTAGGTGTTCGCCTTCGGAGGGCAGGTCCGCTATCGCGCCGGGGGAGCGGACGACGACCGACCCGTCCTCCTCGCAGAGCCACCATCCGCCGTATGGCTTGATGGGCGCGGCGACCAAGAAGCGCAGCGTCTCCCCGCGACCGAGCGAGATGCGCGCCGCCCGGTTGCTACGCTCGACCCGGAGGATCGTCGCGCCTTCCACGTGGCGCCGGAGCTGCGTCGTCGAAGGAGTGGCGGTCGTACCTCGAGGCCGCTGATCGAGCACCCCGAGATCGAACGCACCAGGAAGCGCGACGATGATCAGCGTCTCGTTTCGTCCTTCCGACCGAAACGAAAGACTCAGCAGCCCGGGCTCAGGCTGGTCGACTCGCGTGACCTTCGCTTTCCACCCACTCACTCGCGCCCTTCGTACAGCGCCTGAAGGAGACGAGCTTCGCGGAACGACTGCGGTGAATCGACCGTGACGTACCCGCGGCTCGCGTCGGAAGCCTGTAGATTGTCGATCACTTCGAGAAGCTGCGCGTGCGAGAACGAACGCCGGAGTCCTTCAGCGCGCAGCGATCCGTATACTACGTCGCCTTTCGGGACTGGGTCTTCGATGGCGTCGAAGCCGCCGGTTACGCCGAGCGATCGCGCTACGCTCTGAACGCTGTCCGCCTCCCACAAACCCGCGGGCCGCCAGACGATCGTGAGGCCGTCTCTTCGCGGAAGCCGATCGAAGTACGCCCGCAGGCGGTCCCGATCGCGAGCGCCGGTCGTCACCGTGGCCCCGGTTGCAACCACGAGGATCGAGGCGCCCATCGCTTCCGAGGCCTCCGAGAGCCAAGACACGCCTTCGTCGAGGGCAGTCCCCGGCCGGAGTGGTCCATCGGGCGGGTTCCAGGTCATTTCCGGCGCCCGCAGGCCCAGCTCGAAGCCTTCCGGGAGGCCTTTTCGCCACTTGGCGAGGGTTCCCGGTTTCGGAAGTGGATTCTGTGGAGCGAGCTCGGCGAAACCGAGCTCGGCGGTGTACTTCGGCCCAGGGGGCCGCTCCAACAAGGCGCCGGCGAGGAGCTGCATCGCGCAGAGGGTAGTCGCAGCGCCCCGACAAGCAAAGGTCGTTCGACCGGGGAATTGCCGGGCGGTGCACGCATTGACTAGGGGTGATCCGATGGCCTATTACTCCCGATAGCTTTGCCACCCAGGGGCTGGGCAAGAGGGGATAGGGCATGGAGCAAGCTCGCAATTATGTCTGCACGGAGTGCGCAAGCGCCGTTCCGTCTGGGCACAAGTTCTGCGGGGCGTGTGGGGCGCCCGTGCCGGCTGAAGCCCAGACGCTGGATACGCAGTTCTTCGGGGCCTTGCAGATGCCGGGCAAGGCACGGCTCATCGTCGTCCGCGGCGACGAGGCCATGGGCGAAGGGCTGAGCTACCTGCTTCAGGCGACCGAGCACGTCGCCGGCCGCGAGGCCGATCAGATTCCGTTCCCCAGCGATAACTGGCTCAGCCCCAAGCACGCGAATTTCCTCTACCGAGGCGAGAAGCTCGTCGTTCGCGACGAGGGCAGCCTCAACGGGGTTTACATTCGTGTACGTGGTGCCTCTCCGATTCAAATCGGTGACCAGTTCATGTGCGGGCAGCAGTTTTTCCGTGTCGACGCGACGCCGAAGGACAGCTCCGGGCCTGAGCCCGATCAGACCTACTTCTACTCTTCACCTCGCCGGCCGAGCGCGTTTCGCGTGACTCAGGTCCTCGAGGGCGGGATGGACGGCATCGTCTGTTGTGCCCTCGAGCAGACCGTAGAGATCGGACGTGAGGACTGCGACATCAATTTCCCGGACGACGTCTACTTGTCGCCCCGGCACGCCAAGGTCGAAATGATGGGTGAGACCCTGAAGCTGATCGACGAGAACTCACAAAACGGAACTTTCGTTCGCATTCGAGGCGAGCGTGAGCTCGGGCACGGGGACTACCTGTTCCTCGGCCGCAACCTGCTCCGAGTGGAGGTGACGGCGTGATCGTCTGTTCCCGATGCAGCAAAGAGAACCAAGACCACTACAAGTTCTGTCTTGGATGTGGCGCAGAGCTTCCCCGGGAGTCTTTGGAGCCGCGGTCGCCCTCCACGGCGAAACCCGGCCGTGAGCGAACGACGAGCGCCCCGCCGGCCATGGTCGCTGCTTCCGGTGCCTTGGCGTCGGCTCCGCAGATGGAGATCGATCCGCCCGCGAGCCAGCCCCCGCGGCCTGAGCCCGTTGCCATGGCGGATCCGCTCCCTCCCGAGCTCGCGCCGCTCAGTGACGAGACTTCCCCTTGTTCCCACTGTGGCGCGCAGGTGCCGGAGAACTTCCGATTCTGCCACGTGTGCGGACACGATCTGCACGCGGCCGGGACCGTCGGCGACGAGGGCGCGGTCCCCGAAGAGCGCACCTCCGCACCGGCCGTCGCCAATGCGTCCGGCCCTGCGACCGAGCGAGCGCGACTCATCTTGATTCAGCCGGACGGCTCGGAGGGCGAGTCATTTCCGCTTGGTGTCGACCGCACGCTGATCGGCCGGAGTACGGGAGGCATTTTCGCAAGCGATGCCTACCTCTCGCCTGAGCATGCGGAGTTTCGTTTCGAAGGTGATCAGCTCGTCGTGAAGGACATGGAGAGCCTCAACGGCGTCTACATCCGCATCGATCCGGAATTTCCGATCGAGCTCTTCGATGGCAGCGTCTTTCGCGTCGGTCAGGAGATCCTGCGTTTCGAGGGGCCGTCCGCCCCCGATCCGGCGGCCGACGGCACCCAGCACGCAGGAAGCCCGCATCGCGGGTTCGTTGGCCGCATTTCACTGGTGATCGGGCGCAAAGCGACCGGCAACAGCTACCCGATCCCGCCGCACGGGATTCACCTCGGTCGTGAGCGTGGCGATGTCCTCTTTCCCGAGGACGGCTACGTCTCGGGCCTTCATTGCCGGATTCATTCAGAGGTCGGGCACGTATTCCTGACGGATGTCGGAAGCTCGAATGGAACGTTCGTTCGCGTGTCCAACGAGTCATTCGTGCCGCAAGGCACGTTTGTCTTGATGGGCCAGCAGTTGTTCCGTGCCGAGTACTAGCTGGGAGCTGTGGTGATCCCGAGCCGTGATCCCAGGAACTCCTCGACACGGTCGGTGATGAGGTCGGGCTGCTCGACGGGCGCAGCGTGGCTTGCCTGTTCGACGACTTCGAGCTCGGCGTTCGGAATGGCATCTGCCATCTCATCGGCCAGTTCCATCGGCGTGAACGTGTCCCGCTCCGCAGCGATGACGAGCGTTGGAACGTCGATGTCGGGAAGAACCCCCTTGGCGTCGTGAGCTCCCGCGTACTGAAGCATGCGGAGGAATACGTCAGGGTTCATCAGGGCGGCATGCTCCCAGTAGCGCTGGAAGTCCTCTTGTTGGATGCGCTCGCCGTCGAGCTCACGCCCCGCGCACGCGACGCGAAACGCGAGGGCGGCCGGAACACGCCCCCAAATGGCGCGCGCCACGCCGGGAAACATCGTCGCGCCGCGCACCAAGCTCGGGAGTACTTGGTCGAGCAAGTCCGTGCCATGGAAGGTCGTGGTGATGCGGCCGAATGTCCCGCACATCAGGATCAGCGCGCGCACGCCGGCCGGGTTTTGCCGGTAGTACTCGAGCGCCACTTGAACCCCCATCGAGTGCGCGACGATGACGGGACGCTCGATCCCGCGGGCATCACAGATGCGGCTCAGGTCGCGAGCCAGATCTTCGATCGAGAGGCGTTCCCGATTGGCCGGGGGGCCGCTCCGGCCATGACCCCGGAAATGCCAGTGGACGACACGATGCCGCTCGGCCAAGCGGGGGGCCAAGTAACGCCATGCGAAGCCGTCGCAACCAATGCCGTCGGTCAAAATGATCGGGGGATCGCCTTCGCCGAGCTCTTCGACGAACAATCGCGTGCCGTCTTCGGCTTCGACGAAGCACTCTCGTTCGTAGCGCACGCCTTTCGAGCTTACTTCTTGGTGGCGTCGTCCGGGCTGTCCGGGATGTCGTTCACGGAGGGCAACTTACGAATCTCGGGAAGTGCGATCTTCACGCAACGCTGGACGATCCAGGAGAGCGAGCGATCCAACCTTGCCGATTCGTGCTTGATGTCGTGTAGCATCGACTCTGGAAAGTAGAGGCTCTGCTTGCGCTTATCAGTCGTTGACATCTTTAAGAATCCTCCATGTATCTCGTGGTCCTACCCAGGGAAACATGCAGTGTCAATTGCAAAGGTCTGACTTCGATGTTCGGTCACAAATCCAGCCGCAAAACACTGCGCCTGCTCTTCACCGGCACGGCGGCCGTAGCGCTCGTCGCGGTGATGGCTTCCGAGGTGCCGGCGCGGCGGAGCCCTTTCGAGCCTCTGTCGATTTTCGCGCGCGCGTTGGCGTTCATCGAGCTCGCATACGTGGAGCCCGTCGACCAGGAGAAGCTCGTGCACGGCGCGATTCGCGGGCTCGCCGACTCGCTCGACCCGCATACGGTGTTCATGGATCCCGAGGAGTACGCGATCTTCAACAGCGATGCCGAGGGACGATTCGCGGGCATCGGAGTCGAGGTATCGACGCGCGACGGCTGGTTGACGATCCTATCGGTGTTTGACGGAGGACCGGCCGCGAAGGCCGGCCTTCTGCCGGGCGACCGGTTTTTGGCGATCGAAGGACAGGAAGCGCGGGATCTTCGTCTGTATGATGCCGTCCGGCGCATTCGCGGCGAGCCCGGCACGAAGGTGAGCGTAACCATTCGTCGTGACGGGCTGCCCGACGCTCTCGAACGCACGCTGACACGCGCGTTCATCGAGCTCGACCCGGTGGAGGTCCACATCCTCGCGGAAGGCGCCGTTTACGTTCGCATCAAGGCGTTCCAAGACGGAACCGCAAGAGCGTTCAGACGCGCGCTCGACGACGCAGCGATGAAGCTGAAGAAGCGTGGTGGTGTCCGTGGCGTGCTCATCGACCTTCGCGACAACGGCGGCGGATTGCTCGACGAGGCAGTCTGGGTGAGCGACGAGTTCCTCGCGACCGGACCCATCGTCAGCACGCGCGGGCGCGACGGGGAGGTGATCAAGCAGTACTCCGCCCGCCGCGCGGGGACGCGCCCGAAGTGGCCGATCGTCGTCCTCATCAACGAGAACACCGCGAGCGCATCGGAAATCGTCGCCGGTGCGCTGCAGGATCAGGATCGCGCGACAGTCGTCGGCATCCGTTCGTTTGGCAAGGGCAGCGTTCAAACCGTCTACGAGCTTCCTGGCGGCAGTGCGCTCAAGCTGACGATATCGCGCTACTACACGCCATCGGGTCGCTCCATTCAGGCACAGGGCATCAACCCGGATTTGATCGCCGAACAGCCGCGCGCGGACGGTGAGCTCGCGCCCCTTCGAGAGGAAGCGCTCGAAGGACATCTGGTTGCCAAACGCGGGGAAAGCGAGCCAGGGACACCCAAGCAAGCTCCCGAAGCCAAGGGCGCCGTGCCGAAGTCGTTCAAAGAGGATCCACAGGGGGCGCGGGCCTATTGGGTGTTGCGGGAGATGATCGAGTGAGAGGCTGAGGGCGCGCGAAAATTCCGTTCTCCGCACTAGGTGTTCAGCACCTTCGCAAGATCCGAAACGTCACGCCCGCGGTCTCCCCTTTGCGGCTCTCCACTTCGACGAAGTCAGGCAACTCCGTTGGAAAATGGGTGTCGCCTTCGACGTCTTCGTCAAGCGTCGTCAGATGCAGCTCCGTCGCGAGGGGGAGGGCTTCCAGGTAGAGGCTTGCGCCGCCGATCACGAACGGGCAGGGGTCGGTGGCTCGAGCGAGCGCGATGGCTTCATCGAGGCTAGTAGCCGTTTCGCATCCTTCGAACGTGGCTCCGCTTCGCGTAACGACGATGTTTCGGCGCTTCGGTAGCGCTCGGCCGATCGACTCGTGAGTCTTGCGTCCCATGATGATCGCGTGGCCGCTCGTGGTCTTCTTGAAGTGCTTGAGGTCTTCAGGAATGTGCCACGGCAAATCACCGGCTTTGCCGATGACAGCGTTGCGGGCGACGGCCACGATCATCGCGAGCGGGGCCGGACTTGCAAGTGCGTCGGTCATACTGCCACCGGCGCTTTGATGCGCGGGTAGGGGAGGTAGTCTTTGAGCTGGAAGTGCTCGTATCGGAAGTCGTAGAGGTTCTTCACCTCGGGGTCGATCACCATCGTCGGTAGAGGGCGCGGTCTGCGAGACAGCTGAAGCCGCGCCTGCTCGACGTGATTGCGGTACAGGTGAACGTCGCCGAACGTGTGGATGAACTCTCCGGGCTCGAGCCCCGACACCGAGGCGATCATCATGTTGAGAAGCGCATAGCTCGCAATGTTGAAGGGCACCCCCAGGAACACGTCCGCGCTGCGCTGGTAGAGCTGGCAGCTCAGGCGGCCACCACTCACATAAAATTGGAAGAGCGTGTGACAGGGGGGGAGGGCAACGCGCTCCGCTTCGAGGGGATTCCAGCCGGAGATGATCAAGCGGCGGCTCTCTGGGTTGCTTCTTATCTGCTCCAGCACGTACGAGAGCTGGTCGAACCCGTCGCGCTCGTACGTCCCGTCCTCGCGTTCCGTCGCACCGAAGTTCCGCCACTGGTGCCCGTACACTGGTCCGAGGTCGCCCTCGTTGCGTCCGAACCTCTTGGTCTGCTCTGGGGTCGCCCACTCATCCCAAATCGTGACGCCGACTTCCTGCAAATGGCGCACGTTGGTCTGGCCGCGGACGAACCAGAGGAGCTCGTGAATGATCGACTTGAGATGCACCTTCTTCGTGGTGAGCAGGGGGAATCCCTCCTGCAGATCCATCCGCATTTGATAGCCGAAGAGGCTCTTCGTTCCCGTGCCGGTTCGGTCGTCGCGCTCGACGCCTTCGTCCAGTACCTTGCGCAGCAGATCCAGGTACGCCCGCATGGCCCTATTGCTCGGTCACCTCGATCGGCTCGCGCGCATCGTCGCGTCGGATCGAGTAGCGCACCAAGGCGCGGAGGATGTCGTTGCGCTCGAGGTCGCCGACCAAGCGCTTGATGTCTTCGTACACCGACGGGTCGGTGAGCAGGGCGCCGATGGTGCCCTTGCCTGCACGCGCTTCCTTGGTGAGGAAGGCGATGTCGTCGCTGGCGTTCTGCAGATTGGTCATGAACGAGTCGCCGAGCTCACCGTAGATGAGCTGGTTGACCGCGCCGTCGCCTTCGCGGACGTCGGTCAAAATCGTATTGAGCTGAGCAAAGGTGTCACGGATGTTCCGAATCGCGTCGGCGCCTTCGTCGCCGTAGAGCAGCGCGTTGACGGTGCCCTCGTTGGTCTGCACGTCCTCGGCGATCTTGTTGAGGTTCTTGCCGAGCGCAGCGACCTGCTTGCCTGCCGCTCGCAGCTCCTTGACGGCGCCTTTCACGTCGCGGCCGAGCTCGGCATCATGCATGAGGCGGCCGATCGTGCCGTCGCCGCTCGCGATCATTCCGCTGGCTTTGGCGAGATTGCGTGCCGTCTCTTTCAGGTCTTCGGAAAACTCCTGATCGGCGAAGGGATCCGTTGCGAGCCTGAGATTGTGAGCCGTGCCCTCAGCTTCGATCAGTGTCCGTTCGGCGAGAGCCATGATGCCTCCACCCACCGAGACCGGGATCGGCTCCTCCGGGTCCCACTCGGGGTAGTCCTCCGCGCCCACCGTGATCTCGATGATACGGTCGCCGAGAAGGCCCTTGCTTCCGATCGCCGCGACGCTGGGCTTCGGCTCGGCGTCCACAAACGCCAGACCCGGTTCCCCCCGGATCAGATGCGTCGCGTCGTCGATGATGCGAAAGTAGACTTCGATCTTGCCGGTATCGCCGATGATCACGTCAGTCACTGACCCCACGTTGACACCGGCGACGCGAACCGTGTTGCCCTTTTGAAGGCCGCCGACGTCATGGAAGACCGCATGGTACGTAGTCTTGGGCTGAAAGACGTTCTCCTGCGCACCGATCGCGAACGCGATGCTTGCGCCGATCACCAGAGCGACCAGCACGAAGATACCCACGCGAAGTCGAGTTGCGGCAGTGGTCCTCATGTCTTGCCCAGGGCCCCCTTACCCCGCACTCCTTAGCAGAGTTTCGGTGTCTTCGTCGACTGGCGCGTTGCCCTCGATGAAGTCCCTCACACGCGGGTCCTCCGAGGCGAGCAGCTCGTCCGGAGTGCCCGAGAAAATCACGTATCCGTCTTGGATCATGGCGATTCGGTCGCTGATCGCGAGTGCCGTGTCCATGTCATGCGTGACGACGACGGACGTGACGTCGAGTGTTCCGTTGAGGTACTCGATGAGGTCGGCGATGCGGGTGACGTTGATCGGGTCGAGGCCGGTCGTTGGCTCGTCATAGAGGAGTACCTCCGGGCGAATCGCTAGCGCGCGCGCCAGCGAGACGCGCTTCTTCATGCCTGCGGACATGTCGGAGGGCCAGGTCTCTTCCGTTCCTGGCAGTCCGACATAGGTCAGCGACTCTCGGACTCGTTCCGAGATCTCTTTCTCGCTCATGTCGAGCTGCTCGCGGAGACCGTACGCGACGTTTTCCTTCGTGCTCAGCGAGTCGAAGAGCGCACCCGCTTGGAACAGCATCGCTATCCGCCGGCGTACTGGCGCATACTCCGCCTCCGTGACGCCGGAGATCCGCTGGCCGTCGAAGGAGATCTCCCCACCGTCGATGTCGAGCAGACCGATCAACATCTTCAGCATGACGCTCTTGCCTTGGCCCGAGCCTCCGATGATCGTGATGATCTCCCGTTCACGGATGTCGAGGTTCAGGTCGCGGTAGACCTTCTTGGGCCCAAAGGCTTTCTTCACCCCGCGAAACTCGATGAGCGACATCGGGCCAACTTTAGTTGGGGTTGGGTGTCGCGTCGACTACTGTAGGCCCATGGGTTGCCGCCTGTGCTGGCTTCTGTTGAGCGTATTCGTTCTGGCGAGTTGCACCGGAAGACAGGAGGCGCTGCGCGCCGCGGAGCCTCACTTAGACGAGTTCGGAAAGATGCGCGTGCGCGCCCTCGAGCTGATGGAGCTTCGGACCGACGTCGAGCGCAAGAAAGTCCTTTTGAGGGCCTCTCAGGGCGATCCTGAGTCGGTGCCGGAGAATCTGAAGCCACTCCTCGAGCGGATGCGTGCCCAGAACGTCGAGCTGAGCGCGGAGCAGCTCGAGGCCGGAGAAGCCTTGTTCTGGCGAATGCTCGATCTGACCTTCGCCGGCAATCCGGAAGTCATGCAGGCCGAGATCGTCTTCATCGAAAAAGACGGCACGATCTCCAGGTTCCGGTCGCCGCGCGGGAGCGAGGTGCCGGCCGGCGTGAAGTGGTTCGGGCTCCGCCAGCAGCGAACCTTCGCAGGCCTCGGCAGCTGCGTCACCGAAGGCGGTTCGGCGCCCTGTGTGCTCATCCAGCTCAGGCCCCGAGACTACTCGGGAAGTGCGGGGCTGACGGTCGCCTTTCGCGAAGCGCCTTGATGCCCGGACCGACCTTGACAGGGGCCCCCCCCGGGCCTAGCGTCCGGGCGCCCTGCCATGGCATTTTCGCTTTCGCCGGAACGTGAACACCGGGTCGACGAGATCCTGACCCGCTACCCGGAGCGCCGCGCGGCGCTCTTGCCGGTCCTGTGGCTGTGCCAGCGACAGCACGGCTGGATCAGCCCCGAGGTCGTCGATTACGTGGCCGAGCGACTGGACCTCTCGACGGCCATCGTCAAGGGCGTCGTGACCTTTTACACGATGTTCTTCGACGAGCCGGTCGGAGAGAATGTCGTTTGGGTCTGCCGCACGCTTTCGTGCGACCTCCGCGGCGGCAAGGCCATCCAGGACCACCTCGAAAAGAAGCTCGGTTGCACAGCCGGCCACACCAGCTCGGACGGCAAGTTCACCCTCCTCAAGGCCGAGTGCCTGGCGGCCTGCGGTCAAGCGCCCATGGTCCAGATCAACGACTATTACTACGAGAATCTCGACGTCGGGCTCCTCGATCGCATTATCGACGCACACGCCGAGAAGGGTGGCGAAGCAGCCGCGACGGAGTTCTCGACGTTTGCGAGCTTCGGGAGCCCGGCGGAGGGCGCTCGTGCGCCGAAAGGGTCGGCTCCTCCCCCCCCGAGCCAAGAGGCCGTGCGCCTGGCTTCGCAGCCGCCGCCATCCGCCGGCGCCCCGAACAAAGGTGGGGACGAATCATGAGCGCGCCGATCAGACCCCTGTTGACGGCCCGGTACGGGCTCGCCGAAAGTTGGAAGCTCGCCAATGCCGAGCCGGCTGGAGCTTACAAAGTCGCCCGTGAGGCGCTCAGCACCCGCACACCCGCCGAGCTCAAAGAAGAGGTCAAAAAGGCCAACGTCCGGGGTCGCGGCGGTGCCGGCTTCCCCGCCGGTGTGAAGTGGGGTTTCCTCAACCCACAAGAAGGCGAGCAGATCTATCTGGTCATCAATGCCGACGAGAGCGAGCCAGGTACCTTCAAAGACCGCAGCATCATGGACTTGGACCCTCATCGGCTGGTCGAGGGGGCGATCATCTCCTGTTACGCAATCGGCGCGCCCGTGGCCTACATCTACGTTCGTGGCGAGCTTGCGTTCTCGATCAATCGCCTCGAGCAGGCGCTCACCGAGGCGCGTCAGGCCGGCTACCTCGGCGAGCGCCCGTTCGGCGCCGACCTCGGCCACCCGATTGACGTCTACGTGCACTCGGGTGCAGGGGCGTACATCTGCGGCGAGGAAACTGCGCTGCTCAACTCGCTCGAAGGACGGCGGGGTGAGCCTCGGCTCAAGCCTCCCTTCCCGGCTGTGAAGGGTGTCTTCGGCATGCCGACGATCGTCAACAATGTGGAGACGATTGCCTCAGTGCCGGACATCGTCGAGATGGGCGGCGATGCGTGGTCGTCGCTTAGCCGACTTCCCGGTGACGGCGGTGTGCGCCTCTACGGCGTGAGCGGTCACGTCAAGAACCCGGGCCTCTTCGAGGCTCCGGTCGGCATCACCATGCGTGAGCTCATCGACGACTATGCTGGGGGCATGCTGGACGATCGCCCACTGAAGGCGGTCATTCCCGGCGGTTCGTCTACGCCGGTGCTCGACCCGCGGCGCAAAGTCGATGCACCGGCCGAGGACCATCCTCTCCACAAGTGGCACGGAATGAGTGAGATCGACGTACCGATGGGCGTCGACACGTATCGGGCGCTCGGCACGATGCTCGGAACCTGCTGCGCCATCGTCATGGACGACACGGTCAACATGGTCGAGGCCTGTCGCAATCTGATGCGATTCTACAAACACGAGTCGTGCGGGCAGTGCACACCCTGCCGGGAGGGCACCGGTTGGCTCGTCGATGTCCTGAACAACTTGGTCCATGGCCGTGGCAAGCCGGAGGACGTGGATCTATTGGTCAACATCGCCAATAACATGATGGGCAACACGATCTGCGCATTCGCCGACGGTACCGCGATGCCCCTGCTCGGCATGGTTCAGAAGTTCCGTGAGGAGTTCGTGGAGGCGGCCGTGAACGGCGTCTCTGATGGCGTCCGGCACGACGACAGCGTCCGGAGCATGGTAGAGGGGGCCGCGTGACCATTCCTGGCGCAACGATGTTCGTGGTGACGGCGATCTTCGCCATTGCGGGGGGCCTCATCACGATTTGGTCGACACGCCCTTTGCGCGCGGCCATTGGGCTGCTGATCCACATCGTTTCGCTTTCGGGGATGTTCCTCACGTTGAACGCCCACCTGATGGCGGTGTTGCAGCTTCTGGTTTACGCGGGCGCCGTGGTCGTCTTGTTCGTCTTCGTCATCATGTTGATCGGCCCGGCCGCAGAGGTCGGTCCCATCGAGGGGCGCCTCGCCTCGCGAACGCTGAGCATCGCCATGGTCGTTGCCGTCGTTCTCGCGCTCTCGACCTCGGTAGCGTACTTCGATGCGCCCTGGGTCGAGGTGCCAGATGGCTTCGGAACGGTTCAAGGGCTTGGAATGGCCATCTATCAGCAGGCCGCGGTCCCCTTCGAGATCATTTCCATTACTTTGCTGGTCGCCATCATCGGCGCGATCGCAGTGGCCCGGAGCCGGACGGAGTAGGGCGCTATGGGGATCGGTACGTATCTGGCGTTGGCATCCGTCTTGTTTGGCATCGGCGCCTCGGGCTTTCTGGTTCGCCGCAACATGCTGATCCAGCTCATGTCGATCGAGCTGATGCTCAACTCGGTCAATGTCCTTCTGCTCGCGTTCAACCGTGCCTACCCGGGCAACCACGACGGCCAGCTCTTTGCATTCTTCGTGATCGCAGTGGCGGCTGCCGAGCTCGTCATCGGCTTATCGATTCTCATCGCGTACTACCGCATCAAGAAGACGCTCGATACCGACGACGCGACCCTGCTGAAGTATTAGACCCATGCATCCAGAAACGACTCAGCAGCTCATGCTCCTCTTGATCATCCTGTTTCCGCTGGTTGGGGCGATCTTCAATGGCTTGGTTGGGCGCTATCTACCCAAGGGCCTCGTCACGCTCGTCGCGGTTGGCTCCGTCGCGGTTTCGTTCGTGCTCGCGGTCCTTTCGTTCATCGAGCTCTACGGAATCAGCCACGACGCCGAGCATGCGGCTCTGGTCTACCACTTCTACGAGTGGTTCTCGATCAAGATCCCCGGCGGCACCGTGGTGCCGATCAACGTCCAGTTCACGATGGACTCGCTCAGTGGGGTCATGACCTTGGTCGTGACCGGCGTCGGGGGCCTCATCCACATGTACAGCGTTGGCTACATGGGCGAGGACGAGGGCTACCCGAGGTTCATGAGCTTCTTGAACCTGTTCATGGCCTCGATGTTGATCCTGGTGCTTGGGAGCAGCATGCCGGTGATGTTCATCGGTTGGGAGGGCGTCGGGCTCTGTTCCTACCTCCTCATCGGTTTCTGGTACGAGAACCGCGATTATGCAGCTGCCGGCCGCAAGGCGTTCGTCGTCAATCGCATCGGCGATTTCGGCGTCTTGGTCGGAATGTTGATCTTGGTGGGAGTCGCCGGCTCGTTCGAGTTCGCCGACATCAACCACGCAGCGATCGACGGCCAGTTTCAGGGAGACTTCCCGGTTTGGCTCTTCGGGGTGGCCCCGAGCCTGGCCACCGTTGCCTGCCTGTTCCTCTTCCTCGGTTGCACCGGTAAGAGCGCGCAGATTCCGCTCTACGTCTGGCTCCCCGACGCGATGGCTGGCCCGACGCCGGTCTCCGCCCTCATCCACGCTGCGACGATGGTCACTGCCGGCGTGTACCTCTGCTGCCGGCTTTCGCCGCTCTTCATCACATCCGATGTCGCCATGTCGGTCATTGCCGTCACCGGCACGCTCACAGCGTTGTTAGCGGCCTCGATTGCGGTGGTTCAGCGCGAGATGAAAAAGATCCTCGCGTACTCGACGGTCAGCCAGCTCGGCTTCATGTTTGCCGCGGTCGGCGTTGGGTTCTTCGCGGCCGGTTTCTTCCACGTCTTCACGCACGCGTTCTTCAAGGCCTGCCTCTTCCTAGGTGCCGGCTCGGTCATGCACGCCGTGCATGCCCACGGCGACGCAGACATCTTCAAGCTCGGTGGGATGCGCAAGTACATGCCCATCACGCGCTGGACCTTCCTCGCGAGCTGTCTTGCAATCGCCGGCTTCCCGCTTACCAGCGGCTTCTTCTCGAAAGACGAGATCCTCCTCGGCGCAGCAGCGCAGATCTATCGCAACGATGACTGGCTCATTCATGGCGTGGGTTGGTTCGTTCTGATTGGGCTCACACTCGCCGCCGTGATGACCGCGTTCTACATGTTCCGGCTCTATTTCCTCACGTTCACGGGGGAGTACCGGAGCGCCGATCAGTTGGGCGACCACCCGTACGACGCACACCCCCACGAGTCCCCTTCGAGCATGACAATCCCCCTCATGGTGCTCGGCACAGGTGCTCTCGTCGTAGGCTTCTTGGGCCTCCCGCATGTCCTACCCATCACCGGCACACACTTGGACCAGTGGAGTTGGTGGGGGCACTGGATGCACAGCTCGGTCGCGGGCCATCCAGTTCCCGAGGAGCTCTACATCGTCAACCTCGCGTCGGGGCTTGCTTTCGGTGCCATGGCCATTGGAATCAGCGCGGCGTGGGTGCTCTATCGGAACAAGAGCGAGGACCTGCTCGAGCAAAAGATTCCGGCGCGCCTCTATCAGCTCGCGTTCGATAAATGGCGCGTGGATGAGCTCTACGCTGCGACCATCGTGAACCCAATCAAGAAGGTGGCTACCGTTGCGGGACACGCCGACATGACGTTCGTCGACGCGCTCATGACTAAGTGGCCGAGCTTCAAGGTGCGCGAGAGCGGCCGCGCGCTTGCACGGATGCAAAACGGCGTCGTTCAGATGTACGGAGCCGTCATGGTCGTGGGCTTCGTCGGAGTGATGGCCTGGTATTGGACGCCACACTCCCGCATCGACGCGGAGTTCGAGGGCGCCAACGTTGCCCTCTCCACGCCGCCCGGGCTCGGTTACGAGTACCGTTGGGACGCCAACTCCGACGGCCAGTTCGAGACGGAGTGGGGCGGCGAAGCGAGCACATCGTTCGAGTACGGCGAGGACGACATTCGTGGCGTGGCCGTCTTCATCATCAGCAGCCTGTCCGGAGCCATGGAGCGCGTGAATGTCGGTGAAGACTGGGTCCCGCTGCCCATCGAATCGGTCATCCCCGCGGAGCTCATCCCGCCGCAGGATACCGGCTTCGAGGTTCGCATCGACGGCCGCGATCTGTTGTTCCGCAAACCGTTCGCGCGCACCAGGGCATCGGGAGGCAAGGAAATGAGGCTCCCGATGGGCCGCCAGGGTCGCCTCGGGGCCGCGCGCGTGGTTGGTAGGCCCGTGGTGGAGGCTACGGTCGAGGTTCGCAACGCCTTCGGCAACACGCGTGTCGCTACGAAGGAATTCGCTCTGCCCTTCGACGCGGAGTCTCCCGCTCACGCATCACGGATGCCAATCCACAGTGAGGTGGTCCGATGAACACCCACGTTCTCAGCTGGCTCCTCGCTGTCCCTGCGATCGCCGCATTCGTGATTCTCTGGCTTCCCCGGTCGTGGGAGAATGCGATTCGCCGCTTCTCGATCATCGCGATGCTGGTCGAGCTGCTCCTGAGCCTTCGCCTGGTCTTCGTCGCGGACTACTCGGGCGCGGGCTACAACTTCGTCGAGCACCTCGTCTGGATCGAGTCCTTCGGGATCTCCTACAAGCTCGGCGTCGACGGCATCTCGTTGTGGCTCGTCATCCTGACGACGGCGCTTTCGCCCGTCGCGCTCTACGCATCTTGGGGCAGCATCACCACGCGCATCAAGGAGTACGCGTTTTCGTTCTTGCTCCTCGAGCTCGGGATGCTCGGCGCATTCCTCGCGCTCGATCTGTTCCTCTTCTACGTGTTCTGGGAGCTGATGCTGGTCCCGATGTACCTCATCATCGGTGTCTGGGGCGGGAAGGACCGCGTTTACGCGGCGGTGAAGTTCTTCATCTACACGATGGTTGGCAGCCTCTTGATGCTGGTTGCCATCCTGTACGTGGTTTCGAGCTATCAGCAGCTGGCTGGTCACTACACGTTCGACCTTCAAGAGCTGTCGAGCCTCGTGCTGCCTGCGCTCCCACAATACCTCTGCTTCTCGGCCTTCGCGCTCGCCTTCGCGATCAAGGTGCCAATGTTCCCCTTCCACACCTGGTTGCCGGACGCGCACGTTCAAGCGCCGACCGGCGGCTCCGTGATTCTGGCGGCCGTATTGCTGAAGCTCGGCATCTACGGCTTCATCCGGTTCGCGATGCCGCTCTTCCCCGTGGCCAGCCAGGCGCTCGGACCCATCCTCGCGGGCCTCGGTGTTGTCGGGATCATCTACGGCGCGTACACGGCATGGGTCCAGCGTGACCTCAAGAAGCTCATCGCCTACAGCTCGGTGAGCCACATGGGCTTCATCCTGCTCGGGCTTTTCGCGATGAACCGCACCGGCATCTCGGGCGCAATGTTGCAGATGATCAATCACGGCATCTCGACGGGCGCGCTCTTCCTTTTGGTCGGTGTGATCTACGACCGCCGGCACACGCGAATGCTCGACGATTTCGGCGGGCTTGCGAAGGTCATGCCCTGGTACACGCTCTTCTTTCTCATCATCACGATGAGCTCGATCGGCCTGCCGGGCACCAACGGCTTCATCGGAGAGTTCATGGCGCTCGCCGGCACGTTCTTCTCCCGAACGCCGATTGGGTTTGGAAGCTCTTGGTTCATCATGACCCTGCTCGCGACGACAGGCGTGATCTTCGCCGCGGTTTACATGCTACACGCGGTGCTTCGCATGTTCTGGGGTAAGGTTACCCACGAAGAAAACGAGTCGCTCCCTGACATCAATCGCCGAGAGACCCTGGCCGTGCTTCCGCTCATCTTCATGGTGTTCTGGATCGGCCTCTACCCGAAGTTCTTCCTCGACAAGATGAACCCCGCGATCGATTCGTTCGTGACGGACTTCACGGTCCGGTACTACGAGGGCCGTCGGACCTCCGAGGCGCGCTTGGTCGATTTCAACGAGCTCAGAGAGCGCCTCGAGGACGCTGGCGAGCTTGCGATGGCGCAGTCGACCGAGGAGGAGGCGCGCCAATGAATGCCCTGATTGGAGTCTCGCCGCTTTTATTGTTGGTCGGCGCGGGCCTCAGCATCATGGTGATCGACGCGTTTACGAAGGAGCGCACCGAGCTAGCGCTCGTGACGGCGGCGTCGCTTTTCGTCGCCGCCACCGTGGCGGGCGTGTTGATGCTCGGTCCGGAGATCACCACCGCACCCGAAGTGTTGACCCGCTACCTCGCGGTCGATCGGATGGGGCTCTTCTTCGACGTGGTCATTTGTGTTGGTGCGGGACTCTCAGCGCTACTGGCTGGCGCGTATCTGCGCGAGCATGGGTTCGAGCGCGGCGAGTTCTACGTGCTCGTCATCTTCACGGCGTTTGGCGCGATGGTGCTCGCGCGGGCGGTCGACCTCTTGAGCATCTTCCTCGGTCTCGAGACGATGTCCCTCGGAGCGTACGCGCTCGTCGCTTACCGTCGAACGAGTGCCCGCGCTGTCGAAGCCGCGGTGAAATATTTTCTGCTCGGCTCCTTCGCAGCAGCGATTCTACTCTTCGGCAGCGCTTTGCTCTACGGCGCGACCGGCCACACCGATCTCGTGGGTATTCGTGAATCGATCGCCTCCGGTCAGGCCGACGCCGTCCTCACGGTTTTCGCACTCGTCATGTTGGTCGTCGGGCTCTCCTTCAAGATCGGCGCCGTCCCGTTCCACATGTGGGTTCCAGACGCCTACGAGGGGGCGGCCACGCCCGTCACGACGTTCATGTCGGTCGTCGTGAAAGCCGCGGCGGTGGCCGTTTTGGTTCGTGTGCTGGTGGGCGCGTTTGGCGACCCGTCGACCATGGGGCTTTCCACGGGCTGGACGCCGGTGATCATCATTCTCGCCGTCATCTCGATGGTCTACGGCAACCTCGCGGCGCTCGCGCAAAGCAGCGTCAAGCGCATGTTGGCGTACTCGTCGATCGCGCACGCCGGATACATCCTCGTCGGACTCGCGGCCGCCTATGAGGTCGGCTCCGTCGCGATCAGCGCAGTGCTCTACTACACGGCTGCCTATACGTTCTCGAACGTCCTTGCCTTCGGCTCCCTCATTCTCATGGGCTCTAAGGGCAAAGAGGCGGTCAGCTATGCCGACATCGCCGGCGCTGGGAGCCGGCACCCGATCGCCGCATTCCCGTTTGCCATCGGCGTGCTTTCGTTGCTCGGCCTGCCGCCGACGGCTGGCTTCTTCGGCAAGTACTACGTGTTCAGCGCGGCCGTGCAGGCGGGGGGGCTGATGGTCTGGGTCGCCGTGCTGGGTGTACTCGCGAGCGTCGTGGGCGCTTACTACTACCTCAAGGTGATCGTCTACCTCTTCATGAAGGAGCCCGAGGAAGACGCTCCGATCGCAGTTCCGATGCAGTCCTGGTACATGGTCGTCGCGCTGGTCCTCGCGGGGTACTACGTCATGAAATTGGGGGTCTTCCCCAGTCAGTATCTCGACTGGGCCGTCGCCGCGGCCGCAAGCGTCATCGGCTAGCTAGCGCGCCCCAAGCGATCCCCGGGGCGCACCAAGAGCCGCCGCGGGCGGTCTTGGGGCAGGGCGTCGAACGCGCGCTTCCAGTCCGCGAACCGGCCGCCTGCGTGAACCGCGTCGAGCACGGCACGCCCTTCGGCCCGGCCACCTTGGGCAAGAACGTACTCGATCCATGCCCAGCGAGCGCTCGTCGCGCGGACGTCGACGCGCCCGCGCACACCACGTCGTAGCCTCTTGAGTCGCGCCTCGACCAAGGGCATCCCCGCGAATGGCGTTCCATCGAGCGGCGTGTTCCGTTTGGCCACGAAGGGTGCCACTCCGAGGGACACCGGAATTATCGAGGAGAGCTCCTCGCCGAACGAGATCAGCTCGTCGATGTCGTCGTCGGTTTCACTCGGCAAGCCGACCATGACGTAGAGTTTCAGGCGCTTCATCCCGTGCTTGCGCGCGAGCTTGGCCGCATTGCGGAGCTGCGTCTCGCTGGTGCGGCGCTGGATCACTTCCCGCATGCGTTGGCTCGTGCCATCGCTGGCCGTGGTGAGGATGCGGTGACCGCCCCGGCGGAGCGCGGCGACGAGCTCATCTGTCAGCCGGTCGGCGCGAAGCGACGACAACCCCACCTCACGACCCGAATCGGCCAACGCGTTCACGATGTCGACGATCTGCGGGTGATCGGTAGTCGCAGCACCGACGAGGCCCACGCGCTCGGCATGCTCCGGAACCAAGGATAGGACCCGCTCCTTCTTCACGATTCGCATCCCGTCGTTGGTCGAACGCCGCATCACGCAATAAGAACAACCTCGATGGCAGCCGCGCTCCGGCTCGATCAAGAACATGTTCCGGAGCTCGGTGTGCGGGGTGATCACTTGCGAGAACGCTGGCAGGTGCTCGTGGCTGGCCTTGTCGATAGGCGGCAGCAGGTCGTCCTCCAGGCTCGGAACGAACACGTGAGGATGACCCGAGAGCTCGCGTAGTGCGCCGTCCCGCGTCTCCGAAGCGAAGATCGTGCTGAGGACCGCGTGAACGGACTCGTCGGCTTCGCCCATGATCACGGCGTCGACAAAAGGGGCCAATGGTAGCGGGTTGCTGAAGGTCAGCGGCCCCCCCGCCAAGATGAACGGGTATCGCGAACCTCGCTCCTCGGCGAGTGGCGGGATCCCGGCGAGCTCGAGGACTTCGATGAGGCCAGCGAGCTCCGTCTCGTAAGCAACCGAGAACGCGAGAATTGGGTAGTCGGACACGGGCCGAAGCTTTTCATAGGTGACGAGCGGAGCTCGCGACCTCCGCCATGCGTCGACGTCGTCGGGCAGGAAGGCCCGGTGGGCCGCGCGACCGTCGACCGCATTGATCGATCGATACATCGTCTGGTAGCCGAGCGAGGACATCCCCACGTGATAGGGGCTCGGATACAGCAACGCGACCGACTCCGGCGCGTCCTTGTCGATCTCGCCGATCTCGTCGCCTCGTCGCGTCAAGATCTCGCTCTTCAAATCCTTCACAGGACTATGCTACTCGACCGCGCTGCCGATGCGCGACCAGCGAATTCGCTCGAGCAGTGATCCACGGGTGTTCTTCCACGACATGTAGATGGCGAGCGTCTTGCCCTTGATCCGGGAGTTGGGGACTGCCCCGATCAGTGGGTTTCGGCTGTCGTTCGAGCTGTCGCGATGGTCGCCGAGGACGTAGACGTGGTCTTCCGGCACTTTCAGAGGAAGACGGTCCAAGGGGAAGTCGTGCTTCGAGTGGCTGATCCGGTGTGGCGTACCCTCGATCACTTCCCGATACACGCGGCATGTGGGGTCGATGCTCTTCTGCTCGTCTGCCGCGCAAGGGCCGAGCTCGGAGGTCGGTAGCACTTGGCCATTGCGGGAGATCTTGCCATCGCGAATCAGGATCTCGTCGCCACCTACGCCGATGACACGCTTGACGATGTCCTCGTTGTCAGCCGGGCTGTGCAAGATGATGATGTCGCCCGGCTCGGGACCACCCCAGTTCACCACGGCCTCGTGGGTGAACGGAAGGAACAGGCCAAAAGGGTACTTTGCGACGACGACGCGATCCCCGTCGAGCAGAGACGGCTCCATCGAGGGGCCATCGATCGCAAAAGCCTCGAAGAGGGTGACTCGGATGAACAAAGCGAGTACGAGCGCACCGCCGATCGTCACCAAGTTCGATTTCCAGCCGTCGCTCTTCTTCGCTCTGCGCGCCCCTCTCGAAGCAGCTTTGTCTGGTTCTTTGCTCATTCGTAGGGGACTATCGAGAAGTTGCGCCGGCGGCGACTTCGCTGGCGCGGACGCTAGTCTGCGGGTAGGGATGCGTCAAGCAAGCCATGGCGATCCTCTGTATCGACACCGCAACCGCTCACGGTATGGTCGTCGTCGCTCGAGACGACGGCGTGACCGCTGCTGCGCGCTGGCAATCAACGGGGCGTCACGGAGAGAATCTGCTCGGCTACATGGAAGCTGCGCTGGCCGATGCCGAGGTGTCCCGCGAAGAGATCTCGTTGATCGGCGTCAGCATTGGACCGGGCGGGTTCACGAGCCTCAGGGTCGGCCTCGCCACCGCCAAAGGTCTCGCGCTCGGCCTCGGCTTGCCCATCATCGGGGTCAGCGAGCTTCGCGTCCTAGCGCGTTCGATCGACGGGGGTCCCGGTGTTGCGCGTGTACCTGTCACGAAAGCATACCGGGGCGACGTCTTCACCGCGGCCTACGTCATCGACGGAGACAGCGTCGAGGAGCTGGTGGCTCCTTGCTTTGGCCCCCCCGATGAGATCCTGCCGCGCGTCCGCGGTGCGGTGGGCAAACGTCAGGTCGTCCTACGCACCGAGCCTCCAACGCCCGAAGCGCTTCTCGGGGAGGTGCGTCATGTGCATCGAACTGAAGGTCCTGCCGATCTCGCACGACTCGAACCGGCGTACCTCCGTTCGAGCGACGCCAAGCTACCCGAGCGGCCGCTGCGAACGAAGCGCTCGAGCTAGCTTTGGTGCGCGCTGGTGGCGTTTCGGTACGCCCGTTCGTAGAGACGGATCGTGCGCTCCCACGAGTGGTCGATTCGCATGACCCGGCTTTGCACCTCGCGAAACGCCTTGGTGTTGGCGAACGCCGCCGCGGCGCGCTGGAGCACAGCCAAGAGGGACCCTGTCGTCAGTTCGTCGTAGAGGAGCCCTGAGCCCGTTTTCAGCGAGGCTTCGCAGTCGACGACCTCGTCGGCCAGCCCGCCTTCGCGATGCACGATTGGAAGCGCACCATAGCGCTGTGCCCGCATTTGAATGTTGGCGGTCGGGGCTTCGCGCCCGGGTACGACCACGAAGTCGCTGGCGGCGATGAGCGTGTGGCGAAACGCTTCATCGCTGCCGGTCTTGATCTGGATACGGTCGGGCCATTGGTCCCAGAGCTCTTCGTAGATCGCGACGAGCTCCCCGTCGCCTTCGAGCTGTACGATGAGTTGCACCTCGTTCCGCAGAAGATCGGGCCCGACCTTCGCCAGGAGATCCATTCCGTCGCCGTCGACGTGCCCGATGGCGGCGAAAAGCGGGACGTCGCTCCGCACCGGCAGGGTGAGGTCGTGCTGGAGCTCGGCCTTGCACTTGTCCTTGCCCTCCATGTCGAACGGATCGAAGCGAGCGGGGAGATGGCCGTCCGTGGCTGGATTCCAGACGGCCGGATCGATGCCATGGCGCAAGCCGCTCAGCTTCGGCCCGATCTCGCGAAAGACGTCACTGAGGGGGTCCGTGTTCTCCGGCCGCTGGAGCCGATGTGCATAGTTGGGCGACAGCGTGGTGACCTGGTCGGCTGCGAGTAGGCCGGCTCTCAACGCGCTGAGGCCATCCCCATCGCGCGCCCCTTCGCCAAGGCCGAGCCATTCGGCGTCGGCCGCATCGAATCGACCCTGCGCGGCAGCGTCGTAAACCGTGAGCAGCGAGGGGATGTCGGGAAGCGTGGCTCGCAGACGTGCCACGACCGCCGCGCCTGCCCAGCCGTGAGCGTGAATGAGGTCGTAGTCATCGGCGTTCTGTCGAATGAGCTCGGTGACCGCTGCGGCAAACACGCCCACGCGCGACGCGTCGAGCTGCCCCCCCTCGCCCGCGAGCGAATCGGCCGACAGGAGGACCTCCTCGTTGCCGATGAAGGTTAGACCCACGCCGTCCGGGTTTCGCCCCGTGTACAGCTCACACGACCAAGAACGCCCTCCGAGCTCGAGCTCGAGCTTCGTGAGGCGGCGTGCCAGGGCGAGCTTCGCGATGTCGATGTGGCGGTAGAGCGGCGATACGAGGTCCACGCTGTGGTCCGCGCGGCGCAACACTTTGGCCAAGGTCATGACGTCACCGGCCTCTGGGGCATCGGTGAACGCTTGAGGAGCAATGAAGAGTATTCGCAAGGTGCTGGACCATAGCGACTGTTTGGCAGGGCGGCCACGTGCCGAGCGGGGGTTGCAAAGCGAGTGGCATGCCCCAAGCTTCCTAACGATGTCTGAGCGAGGCAAAATCGCGGTGACCGGCGCCTCTGGGCTCGTCGGGCGTGAGCTGGTGGAAACGCTCCGCCGGCATGGTTACCAGCCACTCAGGCTGGTGCGGCGGGAGCCGAGTAGCGCCGATGAGGTCCGCTGGGATCCCTCCGGTGGCTCGATCGATCTCGGGGGCTTGGCAGGAATTACCGGCGCGGTGCACCTCGCCGGGGACAACGTGGCTTCGGGCCGCTGGAATGAGGCCAAGAAGGCCAGTATTCGGGATAGCCGTGTGCAGGGCACCGCGCTCCTCGCGGGTGCCCTTGCGAAGCTCTCCCCAACGCCAAAGGTCATGGTCTCGGCGTCTGCCATTGGTTACTACGGGGCACGCGGTGCGGAGCCAGTCGATGAAACCGGTGCGCTCGGCGAGGGCTTTCTAGCCTCGGTCTGCGCCGAATGGGAGGCCGCTACCGACGCCGCGAGTCGTGCCGGTATCCGCGTCGTTCACGCACGCATCGGTGTCGTTCTCGCCGCCGATGGGGGAGCGCTCGCCAAGATGAAGCTGCCGTTTCTGATGGGCCTCGGCGGGCGAATCGGCGACGGCCGTCAGTACATGAGTTGGATTGCGCTTGCCGATGTGGTCTCGGCACTCGTGTTTGCCTTGGAACGTGAAGATCTCGAAGGGCCTGTCAACCTCGTGGCGCCGACACCCGTCACGAATGCCGACTTTACCGCGACCCTCGGTCGGGTGCTCAAACGTCCGACCGTGCTCCCCGTGCCCAAGTTCGCGCTTCGTCTCGGTGCAGGCGCGGAAATGGCCAATGAGATGCTCATCGGCGGGTCTCGCGTGATTCCCGCGGCGCTTCGTGCGCACGGCTTCGATTGGGAATACCCGACGCTCGAGCCTGCGTTGCGTTCTCTATTCTAGCGCTGCGCCTTGTTTGACCGCCGATCGCGCTTCGTCGGACACTGCGTTCGTGCCCAGGGGGTTGTCGTCATGGAGCGCATGGGCGTCCGCTGTGGCGTTCTTCCTCGCCGGCGCGTTTCCGCTCTTCAACGCGGATGCGTACGGCCATTTGGCGCAAGGCCGCCAGATAGTCGCGCTCGGACGCGTTCCAAAAGTAGACCTGTTTTCGTTCTGGAAGCCCGAGCCGCAGCCTTGGAGCAATTACGAGTGGGGCTACGACTGGCTCAGTTGGCTCGCCTATGATCATCTCGGCGCAAACGCGCTCGTTTTGGCAAAGTGTTTCGCTTTGGCCGTGCTCGGGTATCTGCTCGTCGCTTTGGCCTTCCGCCTGGCCCGAGAGGCGCAATCCGCGGGTCCGCTCGCGCTGACGGCACTCTTGCTGGCACTGCCCGTGGCGCGCTTTCGATTCACCGTCCGGCCGCAGATCGTCGGCTTGGTCTTCCCTGCGATCCTGTTGATCGGCATCAGCACGCTTTATTCCGACTCGACGACTCTGCGTCGAAGGCAATGGACCCTTGCGGGACTCGGCGCCCTGCACGTGCTCTGGGTCAACATGCACGGCTCCCACCTCTTCGGAGTCGTCATCGCCGTGCTCTTCACGGTGTTCGCAGCTCGAACCGCCGCACTCCGGTGGATGGTGGGTTTGGTGGCGCTGCAGCTCGCGGCTACGGTATGCACGCCGTTCGGGTTGGGCATCGCCACGGATGCGATCGCGCACGTCCTTCGGCCCGAGTACCGCGAGCTCGTCGTCGAGTGGGCGGCATGGTCACCCGAGGACCCCCTGCGTCTGCTGGTCGCGCCCATCATCATGGCGTCATCCGTGCTGGTGGCGGTGCGCCCCGTCGCACGCGAATCCCGCTACGGGCTCGCCTACGCCGCGCTGTGCGTCGTGCTCAGCATCACACCAACTCCTGTTCTGCGCGCCATTCGTGGCGGCAGGGTTGGCTCAGCTTCCGGCGTTCGGCGCCCTTCGTCGTGGTGGGCTTGCATTGGCGGGCGCGGCTGCGTTGACCGGCGTCCTCTGGACGACGCAGCTCGTTCCGGCGCTCGGCTTCGGGTTCGGCGAACCAAAGCGCGAATACCCATGGGCCTCGGCTGAGATCATCGAGCGCGCCGTCCAGAATCCGAGGCTCGTCGCGAGCCTCCAGGATAGCTGGGTACTGATGTTCGCCGCCCCCAGCGCGAAGCTCCTGATCGACGGGCGAGTCCCGTTCTACGGCCCCGACATGATCCGCCGGGTGGCGCAGAGCTTCGCTGACCAGGCCGGCTTCGCCCGGCAGCTCGCGGCATACGATGTCAACACGGTCGTCATCGATCACACGCGGGCAGACCACATCGCGGCGACGGATTACCTCAGCACGCAGGACGACTGGGGCCTCGTCTTCGTCGAAGACGGGCATTCGCTATTCGTTCGAACCGACGCGAGGATTGGGATCGAGCCGTTCCGGATCCTCGCAGCCGGTTATCGGACCGGAGGGCTGCTCGATGCGCGTTTCGCAGATGCCGAGATCCGCGAGGAAGCGACACGGCTCAACACGAAACCGAATACGACCGTGATGCAAGCCTGGCACCAGGGCATCGAGCTTCTGAGGCCCCTCGCACGCGACGGCAGTCGAGCTGGCATCCGCAAACATGCGACTGCGGGTGAGCAGCGCATCGCCCGTGCGTCCTATGCGCGCCTGTCGTTTGCAGCGCAGAGTTTCCCTGGCTTCACCACGATCGAGCTCTATCGCGCGATGGCCGCCCTGGCCGCCTGCGATCTTCCCGAAGCGCGCGCCGCTTTGGGTCGCGCGATGTACGGTGGGCAAACGAGAGAGACCTCGCTGGTCGGTCTCGAGCTATCGTTGCGCGCCGGCGATGACGCAGAGGGCGCCCGAGCGAGGGCGCATCTCGGGCGGCTGCTCGATGCGGCCGACAGCCGGCTCGATCCATGGGTTCGCGCCATCGCCGCCGATCTGCGCGTCCGCTGCCCCTGAAGGTCAAGCGACCGAGTCGCCGTCGAGCTCGATGAGTGTGATCTCCGCGGGGGCCGCGATACGCATGGGCGGGCCCCAGTAGCCGGTGCCCGAGCTGACGTAGATTTGAGAGTCGCCGCGCGCGTGCAAGCCCGAGAGGAACGGTTGGACCAGTCGAGTCAGCACGCCGAATGGGAAGATCTGTCCGCCGTGCGTGTGTCCCGAGATCTGCAGGTCGACGCCGTGCTCGCGCGCCTCGTCGAACTGCACGGGCTGGTGCGCCAAGAGAACGACTGGCTTGCTGGTATCGCGGCCGGCCATCGCGCGCGCCATGTCGGCGCCGTGCCCATTTCCGAACTGATGGGCGGTCCAGTCGTCCACACCGGCGAGGTGTAGGGTTTCCCCGTTCATTTCGAGCGCGACGTGCTCGTTCCGAAGCACGCGAATCCCGATGCTTTGAAGGAAGTCGAGCCACGAATCCGCGCCCGAGTAGTACTCGTGGTTGCCGGTTACGAAGTACGTCCCGAGCTTGGCTTGGATCTCGCCGAGCGGCGCGACGGCGCGACCCAGGTCGTGCACACTTCCGTCGATGAGGTCACCGGTAATCGCGACGATGTCCGGTTCGAGGTCGTTCACTTTTCGAACGATGTCTTCGACGAACTCGCGACCGATTGTGAGGCCCACGTGCATGTCGCTGAGCTGCACCAGCCGAAGACCGTTGAGCGATTGGGGTAGCTTCTTCAGCCGGACCGGCACACGCTTCACCTCGACCGGCCGAATCGCGGACCAGACGCCCCAACCCGAGAGAGCCAAACCGAGGGTGCCGGCCCCGCCAGCCAGAAGCTGGGCCAAGAACTCACGTCGTCCGCCGCTGACGGAGCTCATGCTGGCGTATTTCATCCAACCGAAACGCGCCAGCTCCCCGCCCCAAAGGAGCACGAGGAGCACGAACATCGAGCCCATCCAGATATAGCCCACCCAGGAGACTGGAATCGCGATATGTCGCGGCAGCGTGCGCCACGCCATCATCGATGCGGGTATCGAGAACGCGAGCAGGACGAGAGCGATAGTCGCGACCTGACGCCAGGGCGCGGGCAGCATCGGATCGCGAATCAGCCGGGCCCACAGGTAGTAGTGGGTTCCAAGCGTCAGTCCGAAGATGACGCCGAAGAAAATGAGGATGCGACCGACCGACATGGGATGCGGATTAAGACCGCATAAGGATGAGCCCTAGGCGCGTCAAGTTGCCGCTTGGCCCGGCACCGATGGATCGGGCGAGTCATAGCGCTTCTTGCTGTCCTCGAGTTGGGCGACCAGGCGCTCGCGGACCTCGCGATGGGTGAGGGCGACGATTCGGGCAGCGAGGAACGCCGCGTTTTTCGCGCCGTCGACTCCGACCGTAGCGACAGGGACTCCGGGCGGCATTTGGACGGTTGCCAAGAGCGCGTCCACGCCCTGGAGCGCGCCCGACGCAATGGGCACACCGATCACTGGGCGCAAGGTGTGCGCGGCAACCGCGCCTGCGAGATGAGCGGCCATGCCTGCGCATGCGATGAAGACCTCCACCCCTTGGGCCTCCGCCGCAGCGATGTACTGGGCCGTCTCGTGCGGGGTTCGATGCGCGGACAACACGCGAACATCGTTCGGAATCTCGAGGCTGTCGAGCACTTCCCGCGCCTTGAGAACGACCGGGAGATCGCTTGGGCTGCCGGTTAGAATGGCTACCAACGGTGTATCGTTCTTGCTTAATTGACTGCTTGTCACGTCGCCTCCCTGACCGACGGACTTGTAGCGCAAAGCGCCCCGGGCGTCACCCGTCGAGGCGTTCCAAAAATGCCTCGACGCCCTTTACGTGGTCGAGGAGCCAGCCTATAACCCCAGCCGACGTATGAACGGAGAGCCGGGTAATCTCAGTCGCAGCGTCGCCGCGGCCGCATTGCTGGTCGCCGTGCTGCTCCACATTATTCCACGAACCGCAAGTGCCGAAGAGCCGGCTGCCGACGCCGCCTCGTCCGAAGCAACGGCCGAGGACGCCGCGACGGAGTCCACAGAGTCCACGGAAGCTGCTCCGGCAGGGCCGACGGCTCAGGAAGCCGTCGAGGGTCTCATCGTTGCGCCCGGTGGGGTGCCTGCACAGCCGGCGGACGCCAAGAGTGCCGTCGACACGGTAAAAGCGGCCATGGCTGCAATCGAGAAGCAATCGGCCGAGGGCGTGGGCGCCACCTATGTGATCGAGTTCGGTGACACCTTCGACTGGGTGCAGATGGTTTCTGGCGAGTGGGTCAAAGGCAACATCGAACGAATGCGCGACGAGACGCTCGAGTTCGACAGCGACAAGCTCGACATGCTGTACCTCGACTTCGCCGACGTGGCACTCGTGCACTCGCCGCAAATCAACACCTATGTGTTCGACGATCGCGTCTCCGCAACTGGCCGCGCCGTCATCACCGCGGACCAACTCATCATCGAGACGAAAGACGAGGGAACCAAGGTGTTTCCGCGAGGTGAGCTCGAGTCCATCGTCGAGGGTGAACGAGAACGAGATTGGTGGTCGATGAAGCTGCGATTCGGTCTGACCCTCAACCGGGGCAACACCGACCAGCTCACCTACGACATCAAGTTCAATACGAAGCGTGAAGATCGCATGACGCTCCTCGACCTGAACTACAACGGTACGTTCGGTCGAACCGATGGCGTGCAAAACGTTCAGCGCCACCTCGGCGAGTTCCTCTTCAACGTGTTCCTCGGTAGCCGCTGGTGGGTCACCCCGGCATTCGGTCAGCTCTTCAACGACCGGTTCCAGAACATCCACTTTCGAGCCACGCCTGCCGCTGGTGCGGGCGTCCACATCATCGACAAGCCCAAGGTCACCTGGGACTTCCAGACTGGTGTCGGTTATCAGTACCTCAACTACGAGGACGTCTCGGCCGCCAGCGCGGGCGTCACCAATCCGCAGCACGACGCATTCATTCCGCTCTACACGTACTGGGACTTCGACATCACGGGCGACATCGACCTGACGATGAGCTGGCTCACCAACTTAGTGGTCACCACGATCGGCAACACCAACCACACTGGCAAGGCCGACCTCTCGATCGAGATCACTAGCGTCCTCGACCTCGACGTCGCGTTCCTCTTTCTGCGAACCGAGGAGCCAGCTCCGCCCCCCGATCCGACGGTCGACCCTCCGATCGAAAAGAACGACTACCAGCTCGTCGTCGGCATCAGCCTCGAGCTTGGCTAGCCCTCCTCGACGTCGACCTCGTTCTCCTTCACGTCTTCCTTCCTAGCCTCTTTGTGCAGTTCAATCTCGGCTTCGAGCTTGGCACGCCTCGCCTTCAGCTCGTCAAAGCGAGCCTGTGACGCTGCTTCGTCCGCGTGCCCGTCACTGAGCTTGTCGAGGCTTTCCAGCTCCTCGATGACCGCCTTGAGCTGGTCTTCAGCTTTTGCTTCGCTTTCGGCGAGCTCTGCCTTGTCGAACATGCGCTCCTCGGGGCGCGGCTCTTCGACCGGTGCGACCTTCGGTTTCGCGCGACGGCTTCCCTCCGGAATGAACACCCGCTCGGGCTTCAGCTGACGCTGGTTCATGAACGTCGGGGACACTATCTCGACGTTCGCCTGGTGAAGCGAATCGAGCATGCACTCGCGAAGCTTGGACTCGGCGCTGATGAGGTACTTCACCTCTTCGAGGAAGCCCGCAGCCTGGTAGGTGATCGAGAAATCACCCAGCCCGAGCACGAAAACGAACGGATCGGCGAGGCCTGCGTCCTCGGTGGCCTTGACCAAGCACTGCTCGACCTTCTCCCGAGGCACATCGTACCCGAGTGACACTGTGCTCGAGATGAAGGTGCCCGAAGCTCGGACGACCGTGACCGGGTTGCTCACAAGGTACAGGTTGGGAAACGTCGTGAGATCTCGTCGTTCGGTCTGAATCTCGGTGCGCAGGAGTCCGAGCTCGGAGACGCGGCCCCGTTGACCATCCACGACGATGAAGTCTCCGGCTCTGAAGTTGCGAATGGAACGCAGCATGAATCCAGCCATCGCGTTGCCGAGCAGTGTGGTCGAGGAAAGGGCGACTGCAGCGGTGACGAGGATTCCGAGCAGGCTCATCAGCTGCCCGCGGGGCTCGTTGTCGATCGGTAGCTCCAAGATCAGCAACACCACCAAGATGCCGGTGATCGCTGCGATGAACATCTGACGGCCGACGACGTTGCCGGTCGGCGGTCGGCGTTTGAGGATGAGGTAGTAGGCGGCGCTGACGACGACGATCGAGATCAATAAGGTGATCAGGAATGGAAGCCACTCGCGTAAGAGCGCGACAATCAATTGGAAGTAGTGCATGAGCGGCGCGATCATCGCAGAACCTGGGGGTGTTCGTAAATAGCGACTTCCGCCGGACCCATTACGAAGGCGCTTGGTGATATAAGGAGCGCGTGACCCGCATCCTTATCCTATTTGCCTTGGCTATCGTGGTCCTCGTTGCGATGTTGGATCTTTTCGGACCTACGCTCTTCGACCGGGCGGCGAATCGGGTCTACGACGATCCACCGTACACCCTGACCGAGCGTGGTCGCGCCCTCTTCGACGATCTTTTCGTCGTGGACCTGCATGGAGATTCGCTGCTTTGGGATCGTGATCTCACCAAGCGACTCGGTCACGGCTCGATCGATGTCCCCCGATTGCTCGAGGGGAACGTCGCGATTCAATCGTTCTTCATCGTCACCAAGACCCCGTGGATCACGACGATCGACGAGACATCTCCGGACTCCGACGCCATCACGACTCTGATCGTCGCCCAGGAGTGGCCAACAAAGACCTGGGGAAGTCTCCTGGAGCGTGCGCTCCATCAAGCATCGCGACTACGCGAGCTGGCTGAGGCATCTGGAGGCCGCGTCGTGGTCTTGAAGAACAAGGCTGATCTCGAGACGTACCGTGCGGCCCGCGAGAGTGGCGAAGTCGCGGTCGCCGGGTTGTTGGGTGTCGAAGGCGCGCACGTGCTCGAAGGCGATCTCGGGAACCTCGACAAGCTGTTCGAAGCCGGGGTCCGGATCGTGGCCCCCGCCCATTTCTTCGACAACGACGTCGGGGGCTCGGCGCACGGCGTCGACAAAGGCGGTTTGACCGCGCTCGGTCGCGACATGGTGCGCGAGATGGAACAGCGCGGGATGCTGCTCGATCTCGCTCATGCGTCGTCCTCCGTCATCGATGATGCGACCTCGATGGCGTCGCGGCCGGTGATCGTGTCGCACACCGGTGTTCGAGGCACGTGCGACAACAATCGCAATCTCTCCGACGCGCAGCTTCGGGCAATCGCGGCGACGGGGGGCGTCGTCGGAATCGGCTACTGGAAGACCGCAGTGTGCGGAAAGGATGCGGCCTCCATCGCCCGAGCAATCGTCTACGCGGCTAGCCTGGTTGGCGCCGATCACGTCGCGCTGGGGTCGGACTTCGACGGTGCGGTGCCAGTGCCGTTCGACACGACGGGGCTCGGGCTGATCGTCGATGCGCTCCTCGAGCGGGGTATGAACGAGGAAGACGTTCGCCTCGTCATGGGGGAGAACGCCGCGCGCGTCTTTGCCGAAACGCTGCCGGATTGAGGCTGGCCTCAGCGCCCTCTCGCCTCGCCAAAGACACACCCCATGCATACAGCAGCAGGAGTAAGTTCGCTAGGAACAGGTAGCTGTCGCTTGCGTATCCGTACCATTGTCCGACTTTGAAAAAGATGAGCATGCTGCTCATCGCGATTGACGGAAGCAGCACGAACGTGAGCACTGTGGTGCGTGCGGGCGTCATGCCTTTTGCGAGCAAGTCTCCCACGAAGAAAGCTTGCAGATAGGGCAGGTACACGAAGTAGTGCGGCCATGAGGAGCTGACCACGAACGGCAGAGACAAGAGAATGAGCGCGAAGCCCCAGATGGCGTCGTCCTCCGTGTTCCGCCGGATGAGTCCTCTGACCATCCAGCAACTGATGGCGAACACGCCAATGCCGATGCTGCGCAGATACACCAGCTGTTCCGCGGAGAGCAGGTGCCTGAAGGCACGGGAGAACACGTTCGGAAAGCTCTGCGAGTTCACGTCGCGCAGGAAGATCGATTGAGCGTCGCGAAGCACGGATCCGACTTCCCGGTAGAAGCCTATCGTGTCGCCGAGTCCGAGCGCTGCAATGGGCAGCACGAGGGCGAGCGAGACGAGCAGCGCTCCGAAGAGCGCAAGGTAGCGCCACTCGCGCTTCAGCGCGAAATACACGATGAAGACGATCGTGTATAGCTTCACTGAAGCGCCGAGTGCCAACACGACGGCCGACAGGTACTTACGGCCGCTTCGGTAGAGGTAGAGCGCGCCGAGCACCGTAGCGAAGATCAGAACACTGACCTGCCCCCACCGGAAGTTGTGAATGTACGGAAAGCTCAGCGCGACGAGTGCGACATAGAGGTAGAACGAAGACCTCGATAGGCTGGCGAGGTGCTTCGCAGGAATGATGAGGGTCACGAGAACGAGGGCCGCTTGAAAGATGCCCCAGAGGTAGGTCGCGGTTTGGGGCGAGAAGCGGGCTAGAGGCGCGAGGCACAGCGCGAAGAACGGGGTGTACACATACCCGCGTGGCGGGACAGATTCGGTGAAGATGTTTTCACCCGCCGGGTAATAGTAGCGCTTGAAATCGAGGAAGAGGCTGGTGCCATGGTCGATGGATTTCGAGAAGTCTGCCGCGGAGTCCCAATGAAGGAAGTAGACGATGAGCGCGCTACCGACGATTCCAAGCGAAATCAGTGCGTCGCGCAGGTGCTTGGTCTCGGTTCCCCCCGCGCCAGTCACGCCGACAAGACTAGCACAACGGGGGCTTCCGGAACTTCAAGGCCGCGTCGGCCGTCGGACCGAGAGTCTACGAGCTCCCGAAGAGCTCGTCATTCGGAAGGACAACCTCGCATTGAATAGACGGTGTCCCGCTTACGGCGAGTACCAGATGGGCGAGGTGTATGCCCGCTCTTGGATCGTCGTCGGCTGCCCGGTCTCGCTAGGGTCGACTTGGTTTGCCACCGCGTCGTACAGGGAATGCCTCGGTGTTGGGATCTGGAGGACGCGGAGATAGTAGAACGCGTGTTGCTCGGGATCGAAAGCTGGGTCGGACCAAAAACCGCGGAGCGCGGCCGCGCCATCCGCGTTCTCGTAGCTCGCTGTCGCCAAATCGACGCTGTTGTTCACCGGCGGCAGCTCTCCATCGGCACCACGCTCCCGCCCGGCGGACCAGGCGACGTCGTACACTTCTTCGTGCGCGTTGCCCTCGGCATCCACCCAGCCCTTGACCAGCTCAATGCGATCGAGGTTGGCGTCTTCAGGATCTTTCACGGCATACATCAAGAAGCTGGGCACTTTGCCGCCGGGTGCTCCCTTCAAATTGCTCCCCATCGGGTGTCCAAACGTGTAGCCCAGGGTCACCATGTTCGCCTTCTGCGCTTGCTTCGCCTCGAAGGCCCAACCGCCAAAGAAGCGCACGCGAATTCGGGGTCCCGTGGTTGCATAAACCTCTTTGCGCTCGAAGGCGTCGAAGATCGAAGCCCGTGTGTTCTCCTCGGCCCACACACCGATGAGGCCTTGCGCGTTCGCGTCGCGACCCGCGAGGCCGGGAGCGGCGCCCCAGAAATACGCCTCGTCTGCGGAGGCAATCCCCGTGTGTGATCCAGTGGAGCCGATCATCGCGAATTGGAAGGGGTTTACTCCGACCGCCTGAGCGATCTGGAGCCCCCGGAGCAGCGCCGTGCGGGCTTCGGCCTCGGAGTCGCCCTCGATTTGGATCACCTCGGCGAGGCGCTCCCATCGCATGCGGGCTTCCGCGTCCGTGGCGGTCATTGCGTACTCCTCGCCATTTTGCTTCGGGGCCATCACGACGTCACCGAGGTCCGGAATGTGTGGTATCGCGATGAAGTCCGCCTCGACCCGATGACTGGTCTCGTCGAGCCAACGCCAGAGGTCTTCGGGGCGTCCGCCCTCGAGGGCGCTGAAGGGGGTCAGCGTACCTGCCTTCTCGGCGCCTCCGTTCATGAGCACGACCCGATGGATGGGGCCGCTGCCGAGCTCGGCGGTCCATTCCCAACCGATGAAAGTCGTGAACGAGCATGCCGTGTAGTGGCGCTCCGCCGTGCCGAGCAGCTCGTTCCACTCCGTTTGCCCGAGCGCCTCTGCGTGATCGGTGACCGCGAGGAAGTCGAGTGGACGTTGGAGCTGAATTCTCGCACGGGTCTCTGGATGAACGACCGGGAGCCCCTTCGCCCAGCGGTATGCGGTGTTCGGATCGACCGCGCGACGGCCGGGCTGACGAGCATCCGCCGAGTAGCTCGTGTGGACGTGGGTATCTCCCCAGAGGAGTCGATTGGGCTCGCGGGCAATCACGCCCTGATTCGTCGGCGGGGGCCCCTTGCAACCGATTGCGCTGGTTGCAGTCGCCGCGAGGGCCGTCAGAATCCATAGCGCTGTCGAGATGCGTTTCATCGAGCCTCAGTATTGAATGCGCGCGCCGATGGCCCAGCTGAAGCCGCGCAGCGGTGCGTCGGAACCGCGTGAGCCATCTGTGGTTTGGAAGTAGACGTACGGCATGATTGCAACCATGAACAACCTCAGGTTGTAGCCGACTCCGACCCGACCCTGCGTGGCCGTCCCGAGGTCATCGAAGAGCGCCCCCGCCTGCATGAAGACTTTGACCGTCCGGATCGGCCACCAGCCGATGCCGCCGCCGACCCACCAATCTTGGGGACCCTGAAAGAGCAAGCGCCCAATCTTCTGACCGAGGATCTCGAACGAGACTCCGTTGAACTGGCGATCGATGTGATACTCGTAACCAAGGCCAATCGTGATGTTCTTTTGTCGAAACGCCGTTCGAGTGCCCGAGAAGTCGATATGCACGTGGTGCATTCGCTCGCGGTAGTCGAGCTGGTACTTCTGCATTTGCGCAGGGGTCGGAGCTACGCCTGTTGCGTTCATGAGCATCACGATCAGCGCGGTCAACATGGGCTGCTATCCTCCGTCTTTCATGATGCCGTCTGTTCGGCAGCGGTCACATTCGGCTGGATTGAAGCGGATGATGGTCCCATGAGTCCAATGCCCGTAGATATCGAGGGTTGGAATCACCGCCTGCCCTCCTTGAGCACAGACGAATGGGCCTACGAGCTTTCGGAAGCGCTCCTCGTCGTCGGGCAGTTGTTGCATCGAAAACGCGTCGATGTCGATGACACCGAGCTCCTCGTAAGGCTCGACGATGCGATTGCGGATGACGCGGTACTCGCAGCTCGGGCCTCGCCCTGCATAGGTCCCACCTGTCTTTCGATACTCGCCGACCCCGCCACATGCGACGCTGCCGCCGGTCACGACCACGAGCAGAGCTAAGAGGCTGTATCGCATCGTTCCGTAGCAAAGCTTGGCACCCGGAAGCGCCCGCTCTTGAGCGCCGCCCGCGTCGGCGAGCAGACAGCGGTGGTATGGAAGTTGTTGTAATGGAGCCCGGCGTTGGCGAGCTGGTCGAAGGTGGGCGTGCCGATGGGTCCGCCGAACGTGCTCGTCCCCGCGAAACCGAGGTCGTCGACGAGCACGACCACCACATTGGGTGCGCCCCCGGGTGCTTTCACCTCGAAGCGCGGCGGGGGCACTGCGTCCCGCACGTCGAGCTCCGTATACACTGGCGGCTCGGGCTCGATGAGCGGCAGCACTCTCCTGTCGAGCTCCGATGGCTTCGGCGGGGCCGCAGCCTCCGGTTCCGTTGCAGCAGGTCGATCGCAGCTGATGAGCAGGAGAGCGGCCACGACGAGGATCTGGTGCTTCATGGCCCGCAGCGTAGACCGCGGGGCCCATGCTCGACAAGGCAACCAATAGCGATCAGGCCGCGCTTGGTCTAAAGAAAGGTCTTGCCGCCTCAGTCCGACCAGCCGCCTACGCGTCAGCGAAGTCTCGATCGCCTAATCGAGCGGGACCCATTGCTCGCGCCCCGAGCGGCGGAGCTGTGGAGGCGCGTGCAGAAATGTGAAGAGACGGAGAGCAAGCTCACGAGCGGGGGTTTGGATCTGACTGACTTCGCTTCGGGCCACGAGTACTTCGGGCTCCATTTTCGTGAGGGAGCCTGGGTGCTCCGGGAGTGGGCGCCGCATGCCACTTCAGTTCACCTCAAAGGCCCATTCTCCGACTGGCGCGCAAAGCCCGAGTACGCACTGACTCGGGGCGCCGATGGCGTCTGGGAAATTCGGCTTCCGGCGGACGCGCTCGCTCACGGTGATCAGTATCGCCTCGAGGTCGGATGGCCTGGCGGAAACGGCGATCGGTTCCCTGCATTCGTCCGGCGTGTGGTTCAAGACCCGAGCACGCAGAGCTTCAACGCACAGGTTTGGCGTCCGAAAGCGCCGTACGAATGGCGCCACACTGCGCCCCGACGCCCCGAGGGGCCGCTGCTCCTCTACGAGACGCACGTCGGAATGGCGCAGGAGGAAGCCAAAGTTGGAACTTACGACGAGTTCCGGCGCAATGTCCTGCCGAGTTCCGGCGCAATGTCCTGCCGCGTGTTCGCGAGGCGGGATACGGGGCAATCCAGATCATGGCGTTGGCCGAGCACCCCTACTACGCGTCGTTCGGCTACCAGGTATCGAGCTTCTTCGCGTGCTCTTCACGTTTCGGCACACCCGAGGAGCTCAAGGCCCTCATCGACGAAGCGCATGGTTACGGCCTACGCGTGCTGATGGACATCGTGCATTCCCACGCCGCACGCAACGAGGTAGAGAGCATTTCCCGCCAAGACGGAAGCGAGAGCCTCTACTTCCACGAAGGCCCGCGCGGCCATCACCCGGCCTGGAATTCGCGATGCTTCGATTACGGCAAGCCGCAGGTACTCCACTTCCTCTTGTCGAACTGCCGCTATTGGATCGACGAGTTCCGCGTCGACGGTTTTCGCTTCGATGGCGTGACGAGCATGCTCTACCTCGAACACGGGCTTGCGAGAGTGTTCACGAGCTACGACGACTACTTCGGTCCGGACATCGACGAGGATGCGCTCGCGTACCTCGCTTTGGCGAACAAGCTGATCCACAGCTTGGCTCCCGATGCCGTCACAATCGCCGAGGACGTCTCGGGTTTTCCGGCCTTGGCGCTGCCCATTGAAGAGGGCGGCGCTGGTTTCGACTATCGCTTCGCGATGGGAGTCGCAGACCACTGGATCGAGCTGAGCAAGGACGTGGCCGACGAGCAGTGGTCGATGGGCGAGCTCTGGTACGAGCTCAACAACCGTCGAAGCGGGGAGCCGACGATCAGCTATGCCGAGTCGCACGATCAGGCCCTGGTGGGGGACCAGACCTTGATCTTTCGATTGATCGGTCCCCGCATGTACGACCGGATGTCGGTCGCGACCGAAGACCTCGAGGTGGACCGTGGCATGGCGCTCCACAAGATGATTCGGCTCGCCACGCTCGGCACTGCGGGCGACGGATACTTGTGCTTCATGGGCAACGAGTTCGGCCACCCCGAGTGGATCGACTTTCCTCGCGACGGCAACGGCTGGTCCTATGCGTACGCGCGACGGCAGTGGCGACTCGCCGAGGACGACAACCTTCGTTACAAGCATCTCGCCAGCTTCGATCGTGACTTGATCAGGCTCGCGCGGACTCGAGGCGTGCCGGACGGCCACGAGTCGTTCCTGCTGCACCTCGATGAACGGGCCAAGGTGCTCGCCTGGCTGCGCGGCGGTCTCGTCTTTGCGTTCAATTTCCACCCGACCGAGTCTTTCGCCGACTATCGAATCCCGGCGGCGCCAGGCACCTACACGGCCGTTCTCGACAGCGACCGGCGCCAGTACGGCGGATTCGAGCGCAGAGACCCCGATGTCCGTCACCACACGCTCGCCGATCGCATCCACCGCCACTTCCTGAGTCTTTACCTCCCCGCACGCACCGCATTGGTGCTCGAAACGACGAATGGAGAGCTGAAGTGATCGCGCAGGGTCAGGACTGGCGTCCGGAGCAAGCTCGCAAATCACTCGGACGGTTGCTTCCCGAGCTCGAAGAAGTGTTTGCAGCAGAGCTGCAAGCCGTCGCTTTCGATTGGCATCGCTTCAAGAACCGGCTCCATCGGGAGTGGGAGCGTCTGTTTTCCCATCTCCACGATCTCTACGGTTGGCAGTACGACTTCCACTACACGCTCGAGCGCATCCTCCGTTCGCTCATCCGTTCATGGCTCGAGCGGTCCGAGGAGCTGCGTCGCCTCGATGAGGCGCGTGAGGCGGAGCCCGACTGGTTCCAGTCGCAGGACATGGTGGGCATCGTCCTCTACGTCGACTTGTTCAGCGATCATCTGGCCAAGCTCAAAGACCACATTCCGTACTTCAAGAAGCTCGGGCTAACGTATCTGCACTTGATGCCGCTCTTCGCCACACCGCACGGAGAAAACGACGGTGGCTACGCCGTCAGTGACTACCGCTCGATCAATCCTGACCTCGGCACCATGGCGGAGCTCGAAGAGCTCGCTTCGGTCCTTCGGCATGAGGGCATCAGCGTGGTGCTCGACTTCGTGTTCAATCACACCTCGGACGAGCACTTCTGGGCAGTGAACGCCAAGGCCGGTGATCCGGATTTCATGGGCTACTACTTCACCTTTCCGGACCGAGAGCTTCCCGACGAGTTCCAACGCTACCTGAGAGACATCTTTCCCGAGGTCCGCAAGGGCAGCTTCACTTGGTCCGAAGAGCTGCAGCGATGGGTTTGGACGACCTTCAACAGCTACCAGTGGGACTTGAATTACACCAACGCCGAAGTGTTCAGGGCGATGGCCGAAGAGATGCTGTTTCTCGCCAACCGCGGAGTCGAGGTCCTGCGGCTCGATGCGGTTGCGTTCCTTTGGAAACGCCTCGGAACCAACTGTGAGAATCAACCGGAGGCCCATACGATCATTCGCGCGTTCAACGCCATGGCACGGATCGTCGCGCCTGCGCTGCTGTTCAAGTCGGAAGCGATCGTGCATCCGAGTGAGGTCGTCCGCTACGTCCATCCCGAAGAATGCCAACTCTCCTACAACCCGTTGCTGATGGCGCTCTTGTGGGAGGCGCTAGCGACGCGCGATGTGCGGCTTCTCACCCATTCGATGCGAACGCGCTATCGCCTTCCGGCGGGCTGCGCTTGGGTCAACTACCTGCGCTGCCACGACGACATCGGCTGGACCTTCGACGATGCAGACGCGCACAGCGTTGGAATCGATCCGGCAAGCCATCGACGGTTCCTCAACGACTTCTACACCGGAAGGCTCCCCGGTTCTTACGCGCGCGGGAAGAGCTTTCAAGAGGACGCCACGACGGGCGATGCGCGGATCTCGGGGACCTTGTCGTCGTTGGCGGGGCTCGAGGAAGCGCTCGAGCGGCAGGACGACGAGCTGATCGAGCGCGCGGTTCGGCGCATCACGCTGTTGATGGGCATCCAGGCGAGCATCGGAGGCCTGCCGCTGCTCTACGCAGGCGACGAGTACGGCATGATCAACGACTACACGTACCTTCACGACCCACGCAAGATGAGCGACAGCCGATGGGTGCATCGTTGTCGCCGGCGGTGGGAGGCTCAAGAGGACCTCGCCGACGCCGACACCATCGAGTGGCGATTCTTCCGCGAGACCGTCAAGCTCTTCAACCTGCGCAAACAGCTCCCTGCTCTCTACAACGGCGGGATGGAGGTTGTCGACACGGGCAACGCGCACCTCTTCGGGTACCTGCGATCGCACGCGGACCAACAGCTTCTGGTCGTCGCCAATTTCGCCGAGAACTCCCAGCGAATGAGCGCCCACCACCTCCGTCCTTGGGGCGGCAACGGCGAAGCCCTCGATCACCTGAGTGGCAACTTGGTATCACTCGGCCAGGACCTAGTCATCGACCACCACCGCGCAGTCTGGCTAGAGCTAAGGGCGGCGCCCTAGCTTCGAGTGAACTGGCTCCAGCGATAGGACTCGAACCTATGACCAAGCGATTAACAGTCGCCCGCTCTACCAACTGAGCTACGCTGGAATGGCTGCGATTGATAGCGTGACTTCTGTGGGTGTCAAGCGGCCGAATTCGCTTTGAATTCCCCCCCTGAAGATCCCACGCCCAGAGGGCCACCGAACGGTGGTCTGGCGGAGCAAACGCTCCTGCTCCAGATATCACGACGATGGCTATGACCAAGGGAACACTCGCACGCGCCGCCGGCCTCGCCGGTCTCGGCCTCGTCACCTCGGTCTCCGCCGAGTCTGTTGTCGCTGAGCTCGGTCCTGCACCTCGGGACAGCGAGGACCGCTTCACCAATTTTGCTGGCGAATTGTCGCACGGCAGCCTGTCGACACGGCTACCCTTTTTCTGGCGGCGGGTGAAAGGCTCTTTCACCGAACGCACCGGAACGATTCCAGCGAGCGTCGAGAACGACGGCGTGTTCCTGCGCGAGAACGCGAAGCACAGCGAGCCCACGGTCACGTGGGTGGGTCACGCGAGCCTTCTCGTGCAGATGGATCATGTGACGTTTCTAACCGATCCCATCTGGTCAGACACGCCGAGTCCGGTGTCCTTTGCGGGGCCAACGCGGTTCTCTCCGCCGGGGTTGGCGCTCGAAGACTTGCCCCCGATCGATTTCGTCGTCGTATCCCACAACCACTACGATCATCTAGACCTGCCCACTCTGGTGGCGCTTGCCAAGCGAGATCCGGAGACGCATTTTTTCGTTCCGCTACGCAACGGCTCACTCCTTCGAGACAATGGCATCACGAACGTGCACGAGCTCGACTGGGGACACTCGATCGAGCACGACGGAGTTCGCGTCCACTGTCTGCCCGCGCAGCATTGGAGCAAGCGCGGCTTTGATGATGATCGCGAGATGCTCTGGTCGTCGTGGGCGGTCATCGGCACAGAGCGACGTTTCTATTTCGCAGGTGATACGGGCTATTTCGATGGATTCGCCAAGATCGCGGATGCGCTCGGACCCTTCGATCTCGCGGCGGTGCCGATCGGTGCGTACGAGCCCGTCGATATGATGAAGGCGTCGCACATGAATCCGGAGGAAGCGATCCAGGCCGCGCTCGATCTCGAGGCTACCCACGCCCTGGCCATGCACTACGGCACGTTCGACCTCTCCGATGAACCCCTGGGCGAGCCCCCGAAGCGGTTTAAGAAGGCGGCAGTGCAAACCCGCCTCGGCGAGAGCGAGGCGTGGTTGCTCAAGATTGGCGAGACGCGGAAGTTCTAGTCGACGCGCGTGCGCGAAAGCTGGAGGCGTCTCCGGAGCGCGCGTGTCAGGCTTCGCCCATGAGCGGCGAATCCTTCTTCCTACGCCACGACGCCAACTTCTTCGAAGCGACCCAGTGGACTCGTGGGCCGTGGAACCCGAAGCATCAGCATGCCGGACCGCCCTCCGCGCTCGTTGCCGGGCGCCTCGCGGAGATGCTCGACGATTCCTTTCGAATCGTTCGAATGGCCGTCGAGGTGACGCGCCCCGTGCCCATCGGGAAGCTTCGGCTCGAGCGCTCGTTTCGCCGAGAAGGCCGCAACGTCCGGGCGATGATGGGGCTACTTTTCGACGAGCAAGGGAAGCTCGTGATGACCACCGATGCGCTCGCCATCGCCGAAGTCGATCTCGATGCCGCCATACGGCAACCCCAGATGGACGAGCCCTTGCCAGCCGACAGCAAGGCCGTGAACTTCCCGGATTTCGACGCCGAGCCTTGCTACGCGGCCGCAATGGAGCTCCGGTTCGCGCGGGGCAAGTTCGGTGATGGCGACGTCATGGCTTGGATGCGGATGCGTCATCCTCTTCTCCAGGGTGTCGAGGCTTCTCCACTCGAGCGCGTCATGGTGGCTGCTGACAGTGGTAACGGCGTCAGTCAGCGCTTGAGCACGCGCGAGTACACCTACTTGAATCCCGATCTGGCCGTGACGCTGAGTCGGCCTGCGCAAGGCGAGTGGATCGGTCTCGGGGCACGCACGGATATGGACGCACGCGGCATCGGCGTGGCCGACACGCGCCTCTACGACGAGAGAGGCCCCATTGGCCGCGGGATCCAGACGCTGCTCATCCGAAAGCGCGATTAGCCTCACGCTCCGGGGTTTCATTTAGATTTGAAAACGCACCCCGGTGAGGTCTTCGGAGATGTTCCATAGACGCTCGGCGACGTTCTCGTCACGCGAGCGCCTATTGGACTTCACGCGTTTTGGCGGCCCGTTCATCTCGAGGAAGCCACTCGGCCCGTAGTACTGCGCGCCGCGTACGTTCGCCTCGGTGGCTGCGTAGAGGGTGGGTAGGGCGCCCATCGAGGGTTCCTGCGCGAAGAATCGGTTCATGAACTTCACGGAAGGCGCGTGCTCCTGAAGGTTCGTCGACGTCCAGCCCGGGTGCGCTGCGACGGCGAGCGTGTCCTTGCCTGCCGCGGCGAGACGGCGCTGGAGCTCGTAGGTGAATAGCAGGTTCGCGAGCTTGCTTTGCCCGTATGCGGCCTGTGCCTTGTACCCCTTCTCCCAGTTGAGGTCGGAGAAGTCGATCTTACCCATGAGGTGCGCGACGCTGCTCACGGTCACGATGCGCGAGCCAGGAGTGTTGACGACGAGGTCGAGCAATGAGCCAGTGAGCGCGAAGTGACCGAGGTGGTTGACGCCAAACTGCGTTTCGAACCCCTGCGCAGTCTTGCCGTAGGGCGGGACCATGATTCCGGCATTGTTGATCAGCAGATCGAGGCGGGAATATTTCGTCCGAAACGCGTTGGCGAACTGTCGTACCGAGTCGAGGTCCGAAAGGTCGAGCTCCATCACTTCGACCTCCGAGCCGGAGTGCGCAGCGCTGATTTCGTCAGCCTTGGGGTTCGCCTTCTCGAGGTTTCGGCAAGCCATGATGACCGTGGCGCCCTTCTCGGAGAGCACCTTGGCGGTCTCGAAGCCGATCCCGCTGTTTGCGCCGGTCACGATCGCGACGCGGCCGGTCTGGTCAGGAAGCTGCTCCGCGGTCCAGTCGTCTTTGCTCATCGCTGCATCCTCGCGCCAATCACGCCGCGTCGCCAGGGCTGCCGACGACCCGTTGGCGTAGAGCTCGCACCGTCCGGCCGGCGGCACGCTCGTTCTCTCGACTGAAAACAGACGAGGGGAGGGGGAGGTCGGGGTCGACGTAGATGTTGAAGTCGATTTCGGTGGCCGCGCCATCGTTGACGGGTGTCAGTCTGAAGCTGGCGTTGAACGCGTTGATGTTTCCGTCGATGAGTTGGCCTTCGACCAGCCGCGACTCTCCATCCTGAGCGCGCTCATCGAGCTTGAGTTGCCCGTAGAGGGTGTACATGCCCTTGGCCACGCTGACCTCCATGTAGACCATCGCCTTGCTCCCGCGCTGGGCGAGCACCTTCGATCGCGTGAAGTTCGGCATGAATCGCACGTAGTTCGCGTAGTCGAGCACGATTGGGAGCACCTCCTCGATCGGCCTGTCCACGACGATCACCGCCCGCCCGGCTGCGATGTTCGAGCCTTCGGCTGGGATCTGTGTGGTGAAAATGCCCGCGTTTTCCTCGTGCCCATCGGACGCGTCGGCCGGACTCGGCAGCGTGGCCAGCGCCAGTGCGCCGACGACGATGCCAACCGAGAGCTGTCCAAACAGCGGGTGCCGCCTGAGGGTGGATGGGTTCTTCATGACTGCTTTCCTCGAGCTTTCCTGGTTGGCGCGATTAGGACTTGCCTGCTGACTCACAACCATTACACTGCACAGTGTAGTTTCCTTCTTGAACGGGTCAAGAGAGAAATGCACTACACGGTGTAGTTTTTGCTAAGATATGGAAATACAAAGAGAATCACGCGTTAACGTCAAGCACGACGCCATCCTCGAGGCGGCAATCTCGGCCTTTCGGGATGAGGGATACGAGTGCACCAGCATGGACCGGATCGCCGAGCTGGCGGGGGCCTCCAAGCGCACCGTGTACAACCACTTTGGGAGCAAGGAAGCGCTCTTCCAGGCTGTGGTCGAGCGCCTTTTCGAGGCGGCGACCGCGCTCAAGCAGGTCGTTTGGGATCCCGACCGTCCCATCGAGGACCAACTCGAGGACTTCGTACGCGCCAAGACGCTGATTGCCGAAGAGCAGCCGTCTCGTTGCCTCGCGAGGGTGGTGCTCGGCGTCTTCATCCGGCAACCCGAGCTCATCCAGGAGGTCCTCTCACGCGTCGCTGCTGACGAACACGCGCTGGTGGTCTGGCTCGGCAAGGCACACGAGGCTGGCCGGCTGACGGTTCCGAATCCGGAGCTCGCCGCCGGAATGTTCTGGGCGATGGCCAGCGGCGCTTTGTTCTGGCCGCAGCTTCTGGAAGGGCCGATCGACCCGAGCGAGCGCGAGCTCATCATGCGCGAGGTCGTGGAGACGTTCCTGGCGCGCTACCGCTCTGCTTCTGGCTGACCGGCGTGGCGCGCTGGTGCGTCGCCTTCGGCTTGTTCGTCCGGACCGCGTCCTCTCCACTGAGCCATCGAGGTGTCCGCGCCGAACAAGTGGGACATCTTGTCGTAGAGCCCCGTGGGCAAGAGATCGCGCAAGAGCGGAGTGAGCTTCACCATGAACGGTTCGAGCACGTGGACTTTGTTGTGCTCGACGGCCTGGACGACTTTCTCCGCGAGATAGGCGGGCTCGAGAATGCTCGTGGTCTTCGGTGCTGCCGCCCCTTTAAACATGCCGGTCCCGATGTAGCTCGGACAGACGATCGTGTGATGCACGTGCTTATGGCCTAGTAGGTTGAGCTCGGCGCGAATCGACTCCCCGAACCCGATCACCGCCCACTTGCTCGAAGCATATGTCGATCCGTAGGGAAGGCCGATGAAGCCGGAGGCGCTCGCGATGTGGACCAAATGAGCCTCGGGGCGTGCGATGAGGTCGTCGAGAAACGCGTGTGTCATCGCAACCAATCCCAGCACGTTGACCTCGTACGTCTTGAAGTGGTCATCGAGCGAGGTCTTGGCAAAGGGGCCGCCAAACACGACGCCGGCGTTGTTGACCAGTACGTCGATCGGGCCGACCTCCGCCGCAATCCGTGCGCGCATCGCCGCGACACTCGCAGGGTTGGTGACATCGACCTGGAAACCCGTGGCGACGCTCGTTCGCTCTTCGAGGCTCGCGACCGCTTCGACGAGCCGCTCTTCGTTGATGTCCGCGATCACGATGTCCGCACCGCGTTCGGCGAACTTGATAGCCATCTCGAAACCAATGCCTTGGGCGCCGCCTGTAATCAGCACCCGCTTACTATCCAGCTTGCTCATCGTCGGCGGATGGTAGCAGGTGTCTAGCCGTCCGGGGTGATCTGAAGCTCGACCCGCGCGGTTTGGTTTGGTGTGAGAACTTCCAGTATTTCCGTCTCCGCGTTCCAGCTCGAGGTGCAGCCCGTGGTCTCGTCGCAACCAGACAGCGACCAGCCCTCCGGGTAGTGTCGCGTAGCCGGCAGATAGATCTCAGTAGGCAGCGCGGCCGACGGCGATGGGTCGAACGCGAGGTCGAACCTGCGATTGTCCGGGT
>Ga0111160_1081_pt1 | contig 45241 bp, 34 predicted proteins | sample DeeMarSeWOR28_12_FD_80265 | JGI IMG/M metagenome (GOLD analysis project Ga0111160, IMG submission 80265) | Myxococcales bacterium SG8_38_1
TCTCGAGCCGGTCTCGGTCCGCACCAGCGAGGATGCGGACCCCAACCAAGAGGTGGTGGTTTCGAAGACTGTGCTCGACACTGTCGTTCGTGAAAAAGAAGCGGTGCTGTCCCACGACGCATCCGCCGACTCGCGCTTCCAGAGTGCCCAATCGGTGATCATGCAGGGCATTCGCTCGACCATGTGTGTGCCCCTCTTGCACGATGACACCGTGTTGGGCGTCATGATGCTCGACTCCAAGCTCGCCACCCATGCGTTCAACGAGAAGGATCTGGCCCTGTTCGAGACGGTGGCGAGCCAAGCGGCCATCGCGGTCCAGAACACGCTGTTCGCCAAGCGCCTCGAACAGGAAGCCGTCATGCGGGAGCGCTTTCGGCGCTTGCTTTCGCCGGCCATCGCCGAGCAGGTGCTCTCGGGCCACCTCGAAGTGAAGAAGGGCGGCGAGCTTCGAGAGACTACGATCCTCTTCGCGGACATCCGCGGGTTCACGGCGATGAGCGAGGCCTATGAGCCGCAGATCGTCGTCGACGCGCTCAACGAGTATTTCGAGCGCATGGTCGAGATCGTATTCCGTTACGAAGGCACGCTCGACAAGTTCATCGGTGATGAGATGATGGTGCTGTTTGGCTCTCCGGTGGCGCATCGCGATGACCCCATTCGCGCGGTTCGTGCGGCGCTCGAAATGCAAGAAGCGCTCGCCGCGATCAACGAGCGCCACGCCGCCCGGAGTCTGCCCCCGTTCGAGATTGGAATCGGGATCAACACCGGCGAAGTCGTGGCGGGCTACATCGGCAGCAGTCAAGCGTTGGAATACACGGTCATCGGCGACCCCGTGAACACCGGCTCGCGCCTATGCTCCTTGGCCAAGCCCCGACAGACGCTGATCAGCGAGGGCACCGTCGAGAAGCTCGGAGGCGCATTCACTTTGAACGAGCTGCCGCCCGAGCAAGTCAAAGGCAAGGCCCAGCCGATCCGCGTATTCGAGCTCCTCGGTCCCGCGGACCGGGAGTAGCCCGGAGCTTGCCGCCCCCTGAAGATGTGCGAGGGATGCGACGATGGCCCACCTGGATTTCGAAGCGCCGCTCGTCGAGCTGGAGGAGCGGATCGCCGCACTCAAAGCGCTGACGGATGCCGGAGCACCCGAGGCGGAGGATATCGACGCCCAGATCCAATTCCTCGAGGCGCAGGCTGACGACCTCCAGCGCGAGCTCTACGCCGACCTCGACGTCTGGACGAAGGTCCAGCTCAGCCGGCACCCGGACCGGCCATACCTCCGGGACTACGCTGCGCTGCTATTCGAGGATTTCGTCGAGCTTCATGGCGACCGAACCTTCCGCGACGACCCTGCAATCATCGCGGGCTTTGCGCGATTCGGATCCGAAATCGTTGCGGTCATCGGCCACCAGAAGGGCCGCACGGCGAAGGACAAAGCCCGCCGGAATTTCGGTATGGCCCACCCCGAGGGCTACCGAAAGGCGGTTCGGGTGATGAGGCTCGCCGAGCAGGCCGGCCGTGCCGTGCTGACGTTCATCGACACCCCAGGCGCATATCCCGGGCTCGGCGCGGAGGAGCGCGGCCAGGCTGAAGCCATCGGTCATGCGATCGAGGTGATGAGCCAGCTTCGTGTGCCGGTGATCAGCACCGTCGTGGGAGAGGGCGGATCAGGCGGCGCACTCGCCATCGGCGTCGCCAACCGCGTCCTCATGCTCGAATACGCCACCTACAGCGTAATCACGCCGGAAGGATGTGCGTCGATCTTGTGGCGCGACGCTACGCGAGGGGATGAGGCAGCCGAGCAGCTCAAGCTTCTGGCGAACGACGCCAAGGCTCTCGGCGTCATCGATGAGGTCGTCAGCGAGCCGCCCGGCGGGGCGCACCGAAGGCCCCAGGTGGCGGCGCAGGCTCTTCGCGAGGCAATAGCTCGTCACCTCGCCGAGCTCCGCGGCCTCGATGCCGAAGCCCTCCTGACCCAGCGATATCAGCGATTTCGCGCACTTGGCACCTGGCAGTAGGGCACGCCTTTTTTGACGCGGGACCCTGCGGATCTCTACGATCCAGGTGCGGGGTTATGCCGTGAAGAGGCTGCTGATAATGGCCGTGGTGCCAGCACTGATCGGGTGCAGCTCGGGAGGAGCGCAGTCTCACGCCCGAACTGCAGCCGACGAGGCGAATCGCGACGCGGAGATGACCGCGCTGCGGGTGCAAGTCGAGGAACAGGAGCAAGAGCTTCGCACCGTTCGGGGCCAGCTCGCATTGGCGCGCGCTCAGATTCAAGAGCTCAAGGGTGCAGCGCGCCGCGAACCGGCGCTGAGCAACAATGTCTCGGGGAGCGACGAGCTCCCGTGGGCCAAGGGCGGCAACGGCGAGCTCGAGATGCAACCGGTGCTTCGGCTCGACGGCGAGGTGGTCGACGAACGTCTCTCCGTGACGACTGCCGTGCCTGACCTTCCGGCGTTCGAAGAGCCCGAACCCGCCCCCGTGGCGCCGGCCCGCCCAGAAGTGAGCGTTGAAGGGTACCGGCGGGGTCTCGAGCTGATCCGCAACCAGCAGTTTGAGGACGCCCTGGTCGAGCTCGACACGTTTGCCGCCGAGCATCCCGACCACCCCTATGCGGACAATGCGCTCTACTGGTGTGGGGAGGTGCACTACCTTCGCCGCGAGTACGCGCGCGCGCTTCGCTACTTCGAGCAGGTCGAGAAGTCACACCCCTGGGGCAACAAGGCTCCCGACGCTCTCTATCGCATGGGGCAAATCTATCTGAGACGCGGTGATACGGCCCGGGCTCAGGCTTATTTCGACAAGGTTAGGGAGCAGTTCCCGGATACCGACGCATCATGAAGTTGGTGGGATGGACGAGTGTGTGGGCCGCGCTGATGGTGAGCATGGCATTCGCACAGGTCGGTGTGGTCGTGGATGAGCCCGAGCCGTCGGCCAAAAACGAGAAAGTGAAAGTCCCGTCAGACGTGCCGGAGACGCACACGGTGAAAGAGGGCGACACGCTCTGGGACATCACCGAAAACTACTACGGCGACCCCTACCGCTGGCCGCAGGTATGGTCGTACAACCCCGACATCACCAACCCGCACTGGATCTACCCTGACCTCGACCTGCGGCTGCGCCCCGGCGATGAAGACGTGGTCAAGACGGCGCCGACCGGCTTCAAGCGTGTCTCGGCTGGCGGAGGCGGGACGCACGCGGTGTACATGGCCGAGTACGGCTTCTTGGACAGGAACGCCCTGGAAGATGCGGGCTACATCATCGGGGCGAATGAAGAGCACATGATGCTGGCTGACACCGACATCGCGTACTTGCGTTTCAACGAAGGCGTCGAGCCGGAAATTGGTCGCGTGTACACCGTGTTCCGTCAGATGAAACCACTCGAGCGAGAGCCTCAGGAAAAGGGCCATCTCGTGCGGATCCTCGGCGAGGTCCTCCTGCAAGACTACGACATGAAGCGTGGCGTGGGTCATGGTCTCGTCGTCAACGCCCTCGAAGGCCTCGAGCGCGGCTTCCGTCTCGCGCCGCTCGACCGGCACTTCCACTGGGTCGACGTGGTGCCGGCGGAGCAGTCGATGCGAGCGACCATCGTGGCAAGCCTCTATCCGAGGAAGCTGCCGTCGACGAACCAGATTGTGTTCGTCAACGCCGGCTCGGAGCAGGGCGTCGTCGTCGGGAACCGGTTCTACATCGTCCGCCAGGGCGACGAGTGGCGCAATAGCGCCGAAGGCAGCGTGGGTCGCGAGATCGAGACGACCGTGCCACTGCCGGACCCGCCGGAGCATTACCCATGGGAGGTCGTGGCCCTCGGCCGAGTCGTCAACGTGCAGCCACACACCTCGGCGATCCTCCTCGAAAAGGCGAAGCGCGCCGTCCGGATGGGCGATCGCGCCGAATTGCGCAAAGGGGAATAGACCCGCCCTGAAGGCCGTTGCGTCCATACCCGGTTTGGGGGGAGTATCGGCCTCAGAATGGCTTCAGACGGCGACCGAGACGGCCAGGAGGCGCTGCGACTACAGAACGTCGTAGAGCGCGAGAGGGCCAAGCTGCGGGCGCTGCAGGACATCAGCGCAGCGCTCGGGTCGACGCTCGACCTCGGTGAGCTGCTGGAGATGATCCTAGACCGGATCTCGGAGGTCATGGAGGCCGACCGGTCGACGCTCTATTTGCTCGACGAAGAGACCGACGAGCTGTGGTCCAAGGTGACCCAGGGCGAGGAGGTGCACGAGATCCGGCTCAGCCCCGGGGAAGGGCTCGCGGGAGCCGTCGCGCGCACCGGGAAGCCGCTCAACATCAAGGACGCCTATCAGGACGTCCGATTCGATGCCGAGTGGGACCGGCGGACCGGCTACCGCACGCGTTCGACCCTCTGCGTGCCGATGAAGAACCAGCACGGGCGAACCATTGGCGTCGTGCAAGTCCTCAACAAGCACGAGGGGTACTTCACCGTCGCCGACGAGGCGATGCTGACGGCGCTGGCCAGCCACGCCGCGGTTTCCATCGAAAACTCGAAGTTGTTCCTCTCGGTCGTCGGCAAGAACATCGAGCTGCTCGAAACCAAGGAGCAACTCGAGAAGAAGATTCGCGAGCTCGACGTGCTCTTCGAGATCACGCAGGTCGCGGCGAGCGCGATGGCGCTCGACGACCTGCTTGCGGGTGTGCTTGCACGAACGATGCGCGCAACCGACGCGGAGGCGGCGTCGATTCTCTTGGCCGACGAAGACACCGGCGACCTGACGTTTCGCGCTGCGGTGGGGGGCGAGCCCGATCGCGTGAAGAAAATGTCGATCAAAGCCGGGCAGGGCATCTCCGGTTGGGTCGCTGAGCACGGGCGGCCGCAAATCGTGAACGAGGTCGCAAATGATCCGCGCCACTCGACGCACATTTCGGATGAGGTCGGCTACCACCCGAAGTCCGTGCTGTGCGTGCCGCTCCGCTGGGACGAAGGCATGGGCGCGCTGCAATTGCTCAACAAGTCCGGCGGCCGCGCGCCATTCATGGATGACGATCTAAAGATGGCGACCGTGATTGCGGGCCACTTGTCGACCGCCATTGCGCAGGCCCAATCGCGCGAGCGGCAGGCCCGCGAAGAGCGGCTCGCCACGCTCGGGCGCTTCCTATCGAGCATGCTCCACGACTTGAAGACGCCGCTCACGGTCATCTCCGGTTATACGCAGAGGCTGGTGCACGAGGAGAATGAAGACGCTCGCCGCGAGGCCGCTTCTTCGATTCGCCGCCAGGTACAGCTCCTCAAGACGATGATGGGCGAGACGCTCGCGTTTGCGAAGGGCGAGCGCCGCATCCTGATTCGCCGCGTCTACCTACACACGTTCTTCGAGGACCTCGTGGAGCAGCTCAAGCCCGAGCTTGCCGAGAAAGGCATCCGCCTCGAGCTCGTCCTGAACGACCGAGGCGTGGCGCACTTCGACGAAGAGAAGATGCAGCGCGTGTTTCACAACCTCGCGCGCAACGCGGCCGAGGCGATTGGCGACCAAGGTGGCGTGTGCCGCTTGGAGGTCGACCGTGGGGGCGACGGCAACCTAGTGTTGACGTTCTCCGACGACGGCCCCGGCGTGTCCGAAGAGATTCGCGGCCGCCTGTTCGAGTCGTTCACGACGCACGGCAAGAAGGGCGGCACCGGCCTCGGCCTGGCCATCGTCCAGAGCATCGTCGAGGATCACGGCGGCAACGTGGCGGTGGAGAGCAAGCCCGGCCGCACCGCATTTACCATCGCGCTCCCGCAACCACAGCCTCGCAAGAGCACGCGCCCCCCGGCCGCCGCCGAGTAGGGGCGGGCTTCCCTCCAGCGCCGCCACTAGCGACTAGGCGAAATCACGCTCGGTCCGCTCTTGATCTTCCTTGCAGCGGATGCACAGCTCGGTCTCGGGGCGTGCCTCGAGGCGCTTGAGGCCGATGGGCTCTTCGCAGTCCTCGCAAACGCCAAACTCGCCTTCATCGAGCTTCTTGATGGCCTTTTCGATCTTCTGCAGGAACACGCGCTCACGGCCGCGAAGGCGGAAGGTGAACGATTGCATGTACTCGCTCGAGGCGAGGTCCATCTCGTCCGGAAGCTCGGATGCATCTAGGGTCATGTCCTGGTCCATCGTTTCGCGCGCACGGCGGACGACGGCCTCACGTTTCTGTTCCAGGATGCTGCGAAACCGCTTCAGCTCGGTCTTCTTCATTCTTGTGACCCCCTATTGAGGGAGCGCGAGCATAATGATCGGATCCCGCTAGTCAAGAACCGAACATCCAAGCGGCTGAAATGACGGAGAAAAGCGACTAGTCGAGGCTGGCGAAAAACGACGCCGCAGCTCGAACTCCTGGCCCCCAAAGGAGCGCCTCGACCCGCTCGCCGGGGCCGAGCTCGGCCTTGTCCGCGGGCAGAATCACCAACGCGTTGACTCCCACGAACGAGGGAAGAGAGCCCGAGCCCTGCTGGTTCGTGAGCTCGACGACGAGATCGTCCCCCTCCCGCGTAGCGACGGCGCGCGCGATCTCGACCCGGCCCGGACGCCGACGGTAGCCGTGTCTCAGTCGCGCCGACACGGGCTGCGGATGCGGTTGAGGGTCTCCGAGCATCTTGCGGAGGCAAGGGGCGACCAGCACTTCGAAGGTGATCATGGCGCTGATGGGGTTGCCAGGGACTCCGATGACCGGTTTGCCCTCGAATTGCGCAAACGCGAGCGGCTTGCCCGGCTTGATCCGAACCTTCCAGAAGCTCGGCTCGCTCGGCTCGATACCAACATTGGCAAACGCCTGCTGGACGAAGTCGTACTCGCCCACCGAAACGCCGCCCATCGTAATCACGACGTCCGCCTCGAGGGCCTCGCGGAGGGCTGACTCGATCGCAGGGAGGGCGTCCGGCACTGCCGGCATCGGCACGGGCACCACGCCGAGGTCCCGCAGCATCTCAGTCAACACGTAGAGGTTCGAGTTGACGATGGTGCCAGGCTCCAAGGTGGCACCGAGCTCCCGAAGCTCATCGCCGGTCGATAGGAGCGAGACACGGGGCTGTCTGTACACGCGAACACGTTCGATGTTCTGGCTCGCCAAGAGGCCGAGCTCGCCATGCCAAATGCGGGCGCCGACACCCAAGAGCGGGGCGCCGGCGCGAACGTCGCTCCCGCGTGCACGGATGTGTTTGCCGACGGGCGAGGCTTCCAGGATCGCCACCCCATCTCCGGATCGCTCGGTGTCCTCTTGAATGACGACCGCATCGGCGCCCTCGGGCATGGGGGCGCCCGTGAAGATTCGGCATGCAGCTCCGCGCTCGAGCGTCGAGGGAAGCGGGCCACCTGCCCGCGACTCGCCACGAACGGCCAAGCGAACCGGTGAGGCCGCGCTCGCGCCGGCGACATCCTCGGCGCGCACCGCGTAGCCATCCATCGCGCTATTGTCGAAAGGCGGGGAGTCGACAGCGGCCGAGATGTCCTGCGACAGGTAGCGCCCGAGCGACTGCGTGAGCGGCAGCTCTTCCTCGCCCAATGGCGAGAACGCGGGCAGCATCGAAGCCAGCGCTTCAGAGATCGATTTCATGCGCCGGCGAGCGTAGCACGTCTTCCGCCTCGGCCGCGCTCAGGCGGGGCAGACGCGATTGCGGCCGGCGCGCTTGGCTTCATAGAGCTGCCCATCGGCTGCTTTGACGAAATCGTGCGAGCGCCAAGCGGAATCGAGCTGAGCAACGCCGCACGAAATTGTGACGTCGATTTCTTCGTCCTCGAATAGGAAGCTCGCCGTCGCGATGAGCTCGCGGAGCTCGTTGGCGATCAGAACCCCGCCCGAGAGATCGGTCTCCGGAAGAATGACCGCCAGCTCCTCACCACCGTAACGCGCAATCACGTCGTCCGGCCGAAGCCGTGCCTTCACGAGCTGGGCGACCTCCTTCAGTACGTGGTCGCCCGCCAGGTGACCGAACTCGTCGTTGACTGCCTTGAAGTGATCGATGTCGCACATGATCATCGTCAGCGGACGTCGGTGTCGAGCCGCCCGGGAAAGCTCCCGATCGAGCTGCTCGACGAAGTAGCGCTTGTTGTGCAGCTCGGTGAGCCCATCGGTGATGGTCATGCGGTAGATTGTCTCGTGGTACTGCGATTCGAGGTCCGCTCCACTCAGGAACTTCATGATCGTATCGCCAATCTTGATTTGGTCGCCTCGCTCGAGCGGCTGGTCGTCGACGAGCTCATCGTTGACGTAGGTACCGTTGGTCGAGTGCGTGTCCGCGATGCAGTAGCCGCTGGCGCGCACATCAATGCGCGCGTGCCGCCGCGACACGCTATCGCTGAGCAGCACGACGTCGTTCTCGGCGCCGCGTCCGATACGCACGGGAGCCTCGTGGAGGGAAAAGCGCTTTCCGAGCTGGTTGGAGCTCGGTGCATAGATGACGACCAGACAATCCTGCCCACCGTCGATGGAGATCTGCGCCTCCGAGTAGGGTGTGACCCTCGTCTTGATTTCGCTCTCCACGCGTCCACTCAGAGTAAAAAGGGCACTCGGGGCCGTCAATGACCCTTCATGAAGGTCATGTTTCGCTGGTTGATCAGCACATGGGCCAGGACCGCCCCCCACAGCACGCCAGTCGCTTCGAAGATGGCGCCGAACAGAAGCCCCATCACGAACGCCCACGCGGACCACCAGAGGAACACGCGCTTCGGACCGGTGTGCACGGCGCCAAAGATGAACGACGTCGCGAGGAGGCCCAGCACGGGTTGCATGGCGCCTCGAAAGAACAGCTCTTCTGCCAAGCCTGACGCAAGCGCAAGAAGGAGGATGTCTGTCGCGGAGAGACCTTCGATGATGGGCTTCAGCTCCTCGTGAAGCGTGCGCGCCCAGGCGGTCCGCCGGAGCAGCCAGGGCGTGCTCACTATGACCAGCAGCGCGAGGGCCAGGCCAAGACCGAGGGAAGCCGCGAACCTCGCCGGATACGAAGCATTCAGAATCGGCGATGGCAGGGACCACGCCCAGCGTTCTTGGCCGAACCACGCCCACGCCAAGGCGCCCACGGACAACGGCGCATAGATCAAGAACGCAAGGGAAGTAATCCTGGTCGATAATGGCAAGGTCGACTCGGATGTAGCACCATACGCGCATGAGCGGCCAGCCTGCACAAGACGTCGCAAAGATTCTCGTCGTCGACGATGAGGAGGTCATCCGAGAGATCCTGGCGGACTTCCTGACGATGGAAGGTTTCCACGTCCGCACAGCCGAGGACGGCAGCGACGCATTGGTCGAGCTCTCGCGGGATCGCTTCGACTTGGTGCTGAGTGACCTTAAAATGCCCAACATGGGGGGACTCGAGCTGCTCGCGGCAATTCGCAAGCACACCCCGCACGTCGTCACCGTCATCATGACCGGCTTCGGAACGGTCGAGACCGCCATCGAAGCCATGAAGCAGGGTGCGTACGACTACGTCCTCAAGCCATTCAAGGTGGAGGAGGTGGTGCACACCATCCGTCGCGGCTTGGAGAAACAACGCCTCCAAGCCGAGAACTTCCGTCTCAAGGAAGCGCTCTCGCTCTACAAGGTGAGCGAGGCCATCGCTGCGAGCCTCTCTCTCGAGCAAGTCGTCCACACCTTGAGCAGCGCCGCGATCGACGAGGTCGACTCGGACGTCGTGTGTGTTCTGCTCAGCGACGGCGGAGGCAGCTTCTATCGGCGGACCTCCGAGGTGAACCCGAACTTCCGGCTGCGGCGCGACCCGGACACGCTCAGCGTCGCCGCCCTGAACGAGCACTTCGAACACGCGCCCGCGCTTCTCGAGCACGGTGAACGGTGCTGGCGTTACTTCGAGAGCGTGGAAATCGAGCCTTCTCCCCGTTCTTTGGCTGTTGCGCGGCTCGCGGCCCGCGGCGACACGATCGGCTTCTTATGTGCGGTCAGCTACACCCAAGGCAAACGCTTCGACGAGGGCCAACGCAAGCTCCTTCACGCGACTGCGGACCGCGCGTCCGCTGCGATTGAAAATGCGAGGCTCTACGAAGATTTGCAGGCGACTTTCAAGCAAACCATTCGCGGTCTCGCCAGCGCGATCGACAAGATGGATCGCTACACCGCGGGCCACTCGGCCCGCGTCGCCGCCTATGCGCAGATCCTCGCAATCAAGCTTGGCCTCAGTGACGAGCAGATCGAGGTCGTGCGCCAGTCGGCGTTGATGCACGACATCGGAAAGATCGGATGCGTCATGAACCTCAACAAACCGGGGCGGCTCTCACAAGAAGACTACGAGATCTTCAAACAGCACCCCGACCACGGCAGGGACATTCTGCAGCCGATCGAATTCCTGCATCCACTCATCCCTGGCGTGCACCTCCACCACGAGCGATGGGATGGGCTCGGCTATCCGCTGGGGCTCAAGGGCAACGACGTACCGCTCATCGCGCGAATCATCGCGGTCGCGGACACATACGACGCGATGACCAGCGACCGCGCATATCGGAAAGCGCTCGCCCACGACATTGCAATCTCCGAGATCGACCGCTGTGGCGGAACGCAGTTCGACCCCGAGATCTCGAATGGATTTCTCGATTCGATCTCCGAGTTTCGCCACGACGGCCGCACGCTCGAGGAGTTCCCCGACGTGCGAGAAACGCGGTCCGGCCTCATGGCGCCACGGAGGTGACCGCGTCGAGCGGCGGCTGCGGGAGCGCGAATGCAGCGCTCCATTTATGCGCCTCCACCGGCGCGCTCCATCGCCGTGTGATCGGCGCACGATCCGCCAACTTGAAGATAGTGACGAGCTTCACCTTGCCCCTCCGAGGGCGTCGAAAAGCCTGCGGCACGACCACCACCACGGTCAGCGCCTCCGAGGGGCCGATTGAGGGGTCAGTGTAGTCGAGGTTCTCGATCCCCTCGGACAGAAGACGGCGAATCGTCTTCTCGTCCTTGAACGAGCGGGTAGTCGTAACCAGGTGCCCGTGCTGGTCCTTCCACCGGGTCGGCCCGGTCGCGAACTGCTTCGGGTTACCGAGTTGGTCGCAGCCGCCAGCCCACAGCGCCAAGAGCAACGCGCACGCGATCCTAGGTAGACTCACGGCTTCGTTCTCGCGCGACATCGCGCTCGGTCGCGACGCCGGGCACGGGGAGCTGCGCTTCGCCGGAATCGTTCTTGTCCTGCCACGGGTACTTGATGCGGTTGTGGTAGGCGTTGCACAAAGTGTCGATCAGCGTGCTTTGCAATACGCGCAAGTCCTCGAGCGTCAGACCTGACTCGTCGAGCTGCCCCTGGCGAAGCTTCACGTTCGTGACCCGCTGCACGACGCCCTCGAACTTCTCGCGGGTTGGCTCCTCGACTGAGCGAGCCGCTGCCTCGATCGCGTCGATCAGCATCAAGATCGCGGTCTCCTTGGTTCGCGGCCGCATACCGGGATAACGAAATGCGCCGTCCGAGAGCCCCTTGGGGTTCCCGGCTTCGAGGCACTTGTGCCAGAAGTACTCGATGACGCTCGTCCCGTGGTGCGTGTAGGCGAATTCGACGACCGGTTCCGGAATGCCTCCTTCTCGCAGGATGCGGACGCCTTCGACGACGTGCGCCATGATGGCGTCCGCGCTCACGTCGGGGTCGAGGTCCGCATGTGGGGTGGGCTCTCCCGCGACGAGATTCTCGATGTAGTACTTCGGTTGAATCGTCTTTCCGAGGTCGTGGTAGTAGGCACCGACCCGCGTGAGGAGGGCGTCGGCCCCGATGGCTGCGGCAGCGCCCTCCGCCAGATTGGCCATTGCACGCGCGTGCTGCCACGAACCCGGCGCGTCGCGAGACATTTTGCGAAGCAGCGGATGATCGACATCGGTGAGCTCTTGGAGCTTGCCTCGGGTCACTACGCCGAGCGCCGCTGTCGCGACCCGTTGGAACACCAAAGCCAGCACGCCCGAAAGCATCCCCCCAGCGATGGTCGAAAGGAGAATCGACTCGTGTAGCTCCACGATGTCGCCGATTACGTCGATCCCATGGCCGGACGAAAGCGCCACGCTGATTAGCGCCAGCGCCGCAAACAGACCGGCAGCAGTGCCCGCGACCAACATGTGCGTCGAGTGTTTACGGTCATAGAAGAAGACGACTACGCCGAGGGTAGTCGCGAGATAGACCACGACCACCGGCATCTCGAAGTCGAGGAACGACGCGCACACTAGGGCGATGACCAAACCGCACGCGGCCGCCGAGCCGCGATTGAAGTAGAGCGCGGCCCACAACGGCACGGTCGCGAGTGGCAAGATGAACGGCGATAGCCCTGTGAAAAGCAGCAGCAACTTCACCGTCAGGCAGCTTGCGCCGACGAGGACGAGAAGCCCGGCCTGTGTCCTCAGCAACCCCCCTCTGCCGCCGGTGAACAGGCGGAGGTATGCGAGAAAAATATAGGCGATGACGAAATAGCTGATCCAGACACCGGTGAGGGTGCTGCTTTCTGGGGGGCGGCGTTCTCGCTCAAACGCTCGAACTACGCGCTGGCTTGCCGGGTCGTCGACGACATCGCCACGTTTCACGATCAGCGGTTGTGGTAGGCCGTGGTGTTCGCGCGCGGCTTCACTTGGAAGATAGCTGCTCGGTACGCGAAGGGTCACGGGGGCAGGTCGTATGGGGTCGACGCGAAGCGGCTCGAGAACGACCTCCACCTGACTCGCGAGCGTCATGATCGATGCAAAGACGGCGCTCAAGATCAAGCCCGAGGTGCGACCGGCGATGAGACGTGTTCGGAGCATGGTCTGCGGATGGTCCCGCCTGAGCGGACCCTAGTGACCGCCTCCCGATGATTCAAGTCTCCGACCGGTCTCGCGCTGCTGAATCAACTTGTCTTTGACGTCCGGGTCGAACCCAGATCGGCGCTCGAGCGACCCTGGCACTCGGCCGGGCGGAATGATCGATGGCTCGTTCGTTCCCTGCATGTCTTCCGGCGGCCCCTCGAACGACAGGATACCGAATCGCTCCGGGACATGGAAATCACCAATTCCCAGAGGAGACCAGGCAGCAGCTCGTTGATCCTCACGCGTCAGGTCCATGACATAGAGATTCGCACGCCATTCGTCTCCGATCGTCGGCTCCGCGGAGCGCTGTTCGTCGAGACTGAACGCCTGCCACGGGATCGCAAGCTCGACGATGTAGCCGGCATCGGCATGGCGATCGTCGATCGTGCCGCGAGCGGAAACGCCTACACGACTCTCGCTGTTCCAGTCGACGTGACCAAACGGTTTGGGAATTCGGCGTGCATCGTAGCGGGTGTCGAACACCACACCACGAGGCGAAACCTGGATCTCGAAATATCCGCGTCCATCACCGTCCGGGTCGATCATCAGCTCGACGCAATCCTGCTCCCAGAGGTGAGCGTCCCGCTCGGTTTCACTGGCGCGGAGCAATGCGTCGTGAACCTCGACGCCAAGATAGAGATAGCGCTCGTCCCAAAGAAGCTTCGCGAAGGCTTGAAACTCTGCTGGTCCGCCCTTGCGCGTCTCGACAAACGCTGCAGTCGCTGGAGCGGCGCTCCACACGGGATCGAGAAGAGATCCATCGAGCCTCGGGGGATCCTCGGTTCGCACGACTGCGACCCGAGGCACGGAACCGCGGTCGCGCTCGGCGTTGGCAACGTTCGGCGTCGGCACGGTGACGGCGAGTACCCGGTCGTTCGCGTGCGACGTCTCCCCGACGACCGGGAGCCGCAGCCCCTCTCGCGCAATGCCCACGTAAATAGTGGCTGAGTCGCCCGCCCAGTTCTCGGGAAGGTGAAGGTCCTGCACGTCTCGAACGAACTGGCCGGCGCGCCAATGATCCGCGCCGTAGAGCCAGCGAAGCGTCCCGTTGCCGTCTTGGTGAAGCACGCGCCCCGATTTGCGATCCTCGATCTGTGTGAAGAGGGCAGCGCCTTTGTCGAGCGGCCTGAGTACCTGCCAGTGCCAGGTCACGCGCATCGTCTCGCCAGGACGCCAACGCGCACGATCGAGATCGTATCCGAGCAGCTTCACTCGCTGTCCGAGCGTAGCGTCCAGCGACGATTGCGGGGAGGGCGATTCCTCGCCGACGTACGCTGCGACTACCTCGCGTTGCGCGGGCGTCAGCGGCTCGACGTCGCTCGTGCACGCCGCGGCCAGGATGACGCTCAGAAAGAGAAATCCCAGGCGCGCCGACCGCATGACGGCCGTGTTCACCGTCGCGACTTGCGGCGCGACTTCCTCTGCATCTTGCGCTTGGACTTCTTTTTGCCCTTGTCGACTGGCCGCTTCGGCCCCGGGCCGCCCGGTCCGAAGCCGCCTTGTTCGGCAACCGCCGCTTCGAGGAGTTGGTCGGCCAAGTTCGACATCATCGGGTTGCCTTCGAAGCCGCCGGTCTTCACGGCATCGCGAAGCCGGTTGGCCGCGGCGAGTTGCTTCATGCCCGGGATCTTTCCGAGCATACCCGCCTGTGAGCCGATGCTGCCCATCATCTGCTTCATGAACGCGAAGCGTTGGAGGATCTCGGCAACCTGCTTCTCGGCCGTTCCCGAACCCTTCGCAACGCGCACGAGCCGACTCGGCTGCTTTTGAAAGAGCTCGGCCTGCGCGCGTTCCTGCCGTGTCATCGAGCTGACGATCGCCTTGATCTGCCCGATCTCCCGCTCGTCGACCTGGAAACCTTCGGGCATGCTGTCGGCAAAGAACGGCACCTTGTCGAGTAGGTCCTGAAGCGGGCCCATGTTCTGCAGCGTTTGAAGCTGCTCGAGGAAATCGTCGAGGGTGAATTGGCCGCGCAGCATGCGCTTGGCGTCCTGCTCGGCCTTCTTCTCGTCGACGACGTCTTCGAAATCCTTCATCAGGCCGACGACGTCGCCCATCCCGAGGATGCGGCTCGCCATCCCCTCGGCCCGGAACTCTTCGAGCCGGTCCAAGGTCTCGCCGGTGCCCACGAACTTCACCGCGGTTCCTGTGACGTTCTTGATGGAAATCGCTGCGCCGCCTCGGGCGTCGCCGTCGAGCTTCGTGAGAATGACGCCACTGAGCCCGAGCAGATCATGGAACGACTTGGCGGTCTTGACGGAGTCTTGCCCGATCATTGCGTCGACGACGAGGAATACGTTCTGTGGATCCACCGCAGTGCGGATCTCGTCGAGCTCCTTCATCAACGGCTCGTCGATCGCGAGGCGACCGGCGGTGTCATATATGATCGTGTCGCACTTGAGCTTCTTCGCGTGCGCGAGGCCGCGCTTGCAGATCTCGAGCGGGATCCCGCCAGGGATCGAAAAGACCGGAACGTCGATCTGTTCGCCAAGCACCTGGAGCTGCTCGATGGCGCCAGGACGCGCGACATCGGCAGCGACCAGGAGTGGCCGCCGAGCATTGGTGTTCTCCAGCAACCGGGCGAGCTTCGCCGAAGTCGTGGTCTTACCCGAGCCTTGAAGGCCCACCATCATGATGCCAGTCGGCTTGGGCTTCTTGGCGAACTCGACGGGCTCGCCCTCGAACGACATCATCGATTCGAGCTCGTCCTGGCAGATCTTCACGAACTGCTCGGGATTCGAGCTCGTCCTGGCAGATCTTCACGAACTGCTCGGCCGGGCCGACTTTGACCTTGCGGCCCTTGGACTTCGCAGCGGTCTCGACTACTTGACCGATCGCCTTTTCCTTCACCCGCCCGAGAAACGCCTTGGTGACCCCAAACTCGACATCGGCCTCGAGCAACGACAGCCGCACGTCGCGGAGGGCTTGGTCGATGTTCTCTTCGCTGAGCTCGGTGACTCCGGCGAGGCGATTGCGGGCGTTGCGAAAGCCCTTGGTGAGCGTCTCAAACATGGGGTGCGGTGTTCCGGGGGGCTGCGGGTTGGGCGCCTAGCATGCGCCGAAGCGGGCACGCAACCTGCTTCCCTCCTTGACCCCGGGTTTGTCGCGTTGGATGGTGGCGACCCATGACGGGGGCATTGCCGGGCAAAGGGGATCCGAAGACGATCTACGTGATCGACATCAGCTCCTACGTGTTCCGCGCGTACCACGCCCTGCCGCCGCTCTCGAACAGCAAAGGAGAGCCCACACATGCCGTCGCTGGGGTCTCCAGCATGCTGCTCAAGCTCTTGCGCGAGCGCGAGCCGAGGACCGTGATCGTGGCGATGGACTCCAGGGAAGGTTCGTTTCGCAAAGATCTCTTCGAGGCTTACAAGGCGAATCGGCCCCCGGCGCCTCCAGATCTGCAACAACAGATGCTTCGGGTTCGGGAGATCGTCGACGCATGGGGGATGTCCCCGCTCGAGGCCCCGGGGTTCGAGGCCGACGACATCATCGCCACGCTCGTCCGAGAGGCGCGCGAAGAGGGTCTGCAAGTCGTGATCGTGAGCGCCGATAAGGATCTCCTGCAGCTCGTGGGGGAGGACGTCGTCATGTATGACACGATGCGCGACAAGGTGTTCGGCCCCGAAGAGACTCGTGAGAAGCTCGGCGTCGAGCCCAGCCAGGTCCGTGACCTGCTCTCGCTGATGGGCGACAGCTCCGACAACGTGCCTGGTGTTCCTTCGGTTGGCCAAAAGACAGCCGCCAAGCTGCTCAACGAGCATGGAAGCCTCGAGGGCATCTACGAGCACCTAGACAGCATCACGCGCAAGGCGCTGAAACAGAAGCTCACCGACCATCGGGAGGACGCGATTGCCGCACGTGAGCTGGTGACGCTACGCGACGACGTGCCGGTCGACGCAAAGCTCGTCAACCGCGCCTACGAGGGCGGGAACACTGCCGCGCTACGCAACATCTTCACCGAGCTCGAGCTCACCCGGCTGCTCGCTCATCTCGATCCGGCGCCCGCCATCGAGGGACACTACGAAACGATTACCACGGCTGAAGGTCTCGCGCGTGTGGCAGCTGCGATTCGCGACGCGGGCCGGTTCGCTCTCTACTCCGTGATGGACGTTGACGACCCTATCGTGGGAGAGCTCGTCGGCATCGCAGTGAGCTGGCTCGAGGGAGTGAGTGCCTACATTCCGCTCGGCCATCGCTACATTGGTGCCCCAGACCACCTGAGCTGGGATGAAGCCGAGCCGGTGCTCACACCCCTCCTACAGAACTCGCTCATTCCGAAGCAAACCCTCGCCAAGCGCGAGACGGTGTTCTGGAACCGACGCGGGTTGATTCTTCGCGGCGTGGAGTTCGATCCGTCACTCGCGAGCTACCTCCTCGACCCGGCCCGGCACGCGCATCGGCTCGAGGACGTCGCGCGCCAAGAGCTGGACGGCGAGCTGAGCGAGGAGGACGCCGTCCGAGGCAAGGGCAAGAAAGCCCTCAACTGGGATGAGGTCGAAGTCGAGCGGGTGGCGCAGTACGCGAACGAACGAGCCGACTACAGCTATCGGCTCAGTGAGCTTCTGACGCCGCGCATGCACGAGGGTGAGTTCGAGCGGCTTTTTTACGACATCGAGCTCCCCCTGGCCGGCGTGCTCGCCACGATGGAGCTCAGCGGGATCCGAGTTGACACGGCGCTGCTGCAGGAGCTGTCGGCCGAGGCAGAAGCCGAGCTCGAAACCCTACACGCACGCTGCACCGAGCTTGCAGGGCACGAGTTCAACGTGTCCTCTCCACGCCAGCTCGAGACGATCCTCTTCGACGAGCTCGGGCTCGAGCCGGAGAAGATCAAAAAGACCAAGAGCGGGGCGCGCTCGACCGACCAAGGGGTGCTGGAGGAGCTTGCCCTGCTACACCCGCTACCTCAGGCAATCCTCGACTACCGCTCAGTTTCGAAGCTCAAAAGCACGTATTTGGATGCTTTACCGCAAGAGGTAAATCGCGACACGGGTCGCATCCACACGCGGTACAACCAGCTTGTCGCTGCGACCGGACGCCTGTCGTCGAGCGACCCAAACCTGCAGAACATCCCGATTCGGACCGAAATGGGTCGGCGGGTTCGCGAAGCATTCATCCCGGCGGACGGCTGGTCGATGCTGGCCGCGGACTACTCGCAAATCGAGCTCCGAGTGCTGGCGCACCTCAGCCGCGACCCCGCCCTGGTGGAGGCCTTCTCACGCGGCGACGATGTCCACGTCCAGACCGCCTGCGCGCTCTTTGGCGTCCAACCCGACGAGGTCAGCAAGCACATGCGCGGCCAGGCCAAAACCGTGAACTTCGCCGTCATCTACGGTCAAACCCAGTTCGCGTTGGCGCGAAACCTCAAAATCGAGCGCAGCGAAGCGCAGCGGTACATCGACGCGTTCTTCGACCAGTACGCAGGGGTGAAGGCGTTCCTCGACGAGGTCGTCGAGCAGGCACGGGCCAATGGGTTCGTCACCACGCTCCTCGGGCGTCGCCGGGCGCTCCCGGACATTCGAAGCCGAAACCACAACCTCCGCGCGGGCGCCGAGCGAATCGCCCGCAATACGCCCATCCAAGGCACCGCCGCGGATATCATGAAAGTCGCGATGGTCCGTGTGCAGCGCGATCTTGAAAAGCGGCGCTTCGAGAGCCGCATGGTCCTGACCGTGCACGACGAGCTCGTGTTCGAGTCGCCGCCCGCCGAACACGAAGTGCTTGAGTCGCTCGTATTGGACCACATGCAAAACGCAGTGCCGCTGTCCGTGCCCCTCCCGGTCGAGTCCGCGTGGGGCGCCAACTGGGGCGCCGCCCACTACTGACCGTCGATCACCTCGGCGTACTTGTTGGTATCGAGGGCTTTTCGGAGCTTACGCATGTCGAGGCCCAGCTCCTTGCCATACCGCTCGAGGTCGGATCGCTGCGTTCCCTTGCCGAATCCCATGACGCGGCGGTCGACACCGTACTCCTCGACGAGTTGATCCATGGTCGGAGCTGCCCTCGCGCAGAAAGGACATTGGAAGTCGCCGACCTCACTTCACGAATCCAAAATGCCGGAGTCCTTCTAACACACCCTGTGCGTAGGGGTGCTCTGCGAAGTAGATTTTGTCCGTGAGCCCGCGCACGGCCGACGCAGCAAAGAGATCTTCCTTGAGCGTGGCGTCAGCATTCCCGACCACGATGACCCGAAAGCCGGCGAGCATTGCCGCCCGATCATTCCCCGAATCACCCGCGTACACTAGCTGGTCCTCGCCGATACCGACATGGTCGTGGAGATATCGTACGGCGTAGTCCTTGGCCACCCCGGCTGGCAGCACGTCGAGCAGGCCGCGCTCGGACAATGGATCGAAGCTCGCCACCAGGTTCACCCTTGCGCCGGCTGCACGGAGCCTCTCCCGTACGGCGTCGACGAAGAGCTCGTGCCGCCCATCGGTGTAGTAGCTCACCTTGAACTCGCCCTGCTTTTCATCTTCCTGGAGATCGATGCCCGCGACCGCACCGATTGCAGCGCGTATGTCAGTTCCGTCCAGCCCACCGAATGCCGCCCTCATCTGTGCGCGGTAGGCAGCGTCGGCCTCGAAACGATCGCCCGATCGCCGGTACACACTGGTCCCGACGTCACACACGAACCAGTCAGGCGCTGGGAGACCGACCTCGGCGATTCCTTCCTCGGCGAGCGAGAGGTGCCGTCCCGTCACGTAAGCGAGCCCTAATCCCCGCGCGGATTCGATCGCAGCGACCAGGTCTTGGACTTCGCGCAAACGTTTCGCGTCCCGTTCGAGCGGAATGAGCGTGCCGTCCAGATCTGACGCCAGGAGGCTTCGTGTTATGGTCATCTGGACCTGAGCCTAGCGAGGACCGGGGCCACCCGCACCCAGGAAGCCACAAGCTGAGAGCCCATGCATCGTTCCCACAACCGACCCGTTATCTTCGGCGAGGTCCTGTTCGACCACTTCCAGGACGGTAGCCGCGTTCTCGGAGGCGCTCCATTCAACGTGGCGTGGCACCTCAGGGGCTTTGGCGCCAATCCGCTCGTGCTGAGCGCCGTCGGTGAGGACGACGAGGGCGGAGAAGTGCTCGAGCGGATGACCAGCTGGGATCTGATGACAGAGGGCGTGCAGTCCGACCCTGCACATCCAACCGGTCGCGTCATCGCCTCCGTCGTCGATGGCCAGAACCACTTCGAGATCGCTCCGGACCAGGCCTGGGATTTCATTCGCTCTGGACCGGCGCTCGGAGTCGCCGCCGAGGAACCGGTAGGGCTTCTGTACCATGGGACACTCGCCCTTCGCGGCGAACAGAGCTGGAATACCCTCCGGTCGCTTGCGGGCAAGATCGACGCTCCTTCGTTCGTCGACATCAATCTACGTGAGCCGTGGTGGACGCCCGAGAAGCTCGATTGGTGTCTTTCGACCGGCAACTGGATAAAGCTCAACGACACCGAGCTCGAGGAGCTGACCGGGAAGCCCACCGACACCTTCGAAACCTGCCGCGACGCGGCGATGAGCTTGGCGCGCGTCCACACGATCCAGGGCGTCATCGTGACCCGCGGCGCGCAAGGCGCGCTCTCCGTGATCGGCGGCGAGCATGTGTATGACTCTGCCGCCGCGCCGGTGAAGAACTTCGTCGACAGCGTGGGCGCCGGTGATGCCTTTAGCTCGGTCGTGTGCCTCGGCCTGTTGCAGGACTGGAATCACCAAACGACGCTCGACCGCGCGGCGGCGTTCGCCGCCGATCTTTGTGGCGTCCGCGGCGCGACAACGACGGACTTTGGCCTCTACGAGCGACATATCGCCGAGTGGTCCGAGGACACCAGCGCTGGCTCGATCAGCGCACCCGGTCCGCAGCAGCTCTACGTGCTCTCACTGACGGTCCACGGCCTGGTGCGTGCCACCAACATCGAGCTCGGCCGCGACGCAGATACGGGAGGGCAGGTTTCCTACGTGGTCGACCAGGCTAGGGCGCTCGCATGTCACCCGGAGATCCAACGGGTCGACGTGGTCACACGGGCGATCACCGATAAGCGGGTGGACGACGACTACTCCCGTCCGTTCGAGCCGATTTGCCCTGGGGCTCAAATCGTGCGCATTCCGTTCGGGCCGCGGCGCTATCTGCGCAAGGAAACCCTCTGGCCACATCTCGACAGCCTGCTCGACCAGCTCACACGCTATGTGCGCATGCAGGAGCGAACCCCCGACCTGATCCACGGCCACTACGCGGACGCCGGCTACATCGGCTCTCGCCTCGCGAAGCTCCTTGGCGTTCCATTCGTGTTCACGGGGCATTCGCTCGGACGCGTCAAGAAGATGCGCCTCGAGTCGAGGGGCGAAGCCAGCGAGCAAACCTATCAGTTCACCTCGCGCATCGAAGCCGAAGAGCGTGCGCTCGAAACCGCCGCCATCGTCATCGCGAGCACCAACCAAGAGGTGCACGAGCAGTACGAGCTCTACGACCACTACCAGCCTGATCGAATGCAGGTCATTCCACCCGGCGTCGACCTCTCGCGGTTCTCACCTCCCGACGCATCATGGAAACGACCGGCAATCGCCGCCGACCTCGCGCGCTTTTTGCGGGATCCGAGCAAGCCGATGGTGTTGGCGCTCGCCCGCGCCGACGAGAGAAAGAACTTCGAAGGGCTGATTCGCGCGTTCGGCGAGACCGAGGGGCTGCGCGAGATGGCCAACCTCGTGGTGATCGCGGGCAATCGCGACGACATCGCCGAGATGGGCGCGGGGACGCGCCGCGTGCTCACGCAGATCCTCACACTCATCGATCGCTACGACCTCTATGGCTCGGTAGCCTATCCGAAGCACCATGATTCGAACGACGTCCCCGATCTGTATCGGCTGGCCGCGAAGACGGGAGGCGTGTTCGTCAACCCGGCGCTGACCGAGCCTTTCGGTCTCACACTGCTCGAAGCCGCCGCGACCGGTGTGCCCGTGGTCGCAACCAACGATGGCGGGCCTCAGGACATCGTTGGCACCTGCAGGAACGGCCTCTTGGTCGACCCCCTCGACTCAGCGGCCATCGGCCAAGCGATCTGCGACGCCTTGAGCGATCGGGAGCGCTGGCGGGAGTGGTCCGAGGATGGGATCGAAGCCGTCCATGCGAACTACTCGTGGGACAGCCATGCGTACCGATACGTCCAAGAGGCCACGAAGATCGTAAAGGGCACGCGGCCCGTTCCCCTGCACCGGCCGCCCACGAAGCTGGCCGGAATGGACCGGCTTCTGGTCACCGACGTGGACGATACGCTCACCGGCGATGACGCCGCCATGGCCGAGCTCCTCGAACGCCTGGAGACGACCGAAGCACGAGTCGGGTTCGGAATCGCGACGGGCCGCACGCTCGACGAAGCACTCGCACTGATGGACGAGCTCGGCGTTCGCGTACCCGACGTTCTGATCACCGCGGGGGGCACCGAGCTTCACTACGGCACCCACCTCCTCCCCGATCGCTCGTGGGAGCGACAGATTCGATACCGTTGGGACCGCAACGAGGTCGCGCGGGTCGTGGGCGCGATTCCGGGGCTGCATCCCGTTGCCGAATCGGAGACGAAATACCGCTTGCGCTACCGCTTGGACTTGAAGAAAGCACCGAGCCTCCGCGAAATCCGGCGTCACGTGCGCCAAGGGGGGCTCCGAGTCACGACGATCCTCGATCATGAGATCTACCTCGACGTCGTGCCGGTTCGCGCCTCGCCGGGCCTCGCGATTCGTTTCTTCTGCTTCAAATGGAACCTCGAACCACAACGACTGCTGGTCGCAGGCGATTCAGGGAACGACTGGGACATGCTTTCTGGGGACACTTTGGGCGTGGTTGTGAGCAATCACACACCAGAGCTCGAACGCTTGCGGGGGCGCCCTCGTGTGCATTTTGCGAAAGGCGCACACGCACGGGGGATTTTGGAGGGAATCGATTGGTATGATTTCTTGGGAGCCGTCAGCATCCCCGCCGAGGAACACGAATGATCAAAACCTTCGAAGCGCTTCTGCAGGCCCACCGTGAGCCGATCTATCTTCTCTTCAGGCGACTAAAGGCGCTCGATCGGCAGTTCCTTCTCTGGTCGGATCTGGTGCACGAGTACGAGCAGTTTGCCGATACCGAAGTCGCGGCGGCACTGCAAGACACCAAGATGGCGTCGATCATGCGGCATTCGCAGGAGGCGGTCGTCGACGAGCCCTTCATCGCGTTGGCGGTACGCGAGCGGGTGGGACGTTGGCGCTACTTACAGATCCACACCGAGGAGATGCACTGCCGGGAGCTCAGCGTGAACGAGTACCTCGACATCAAGGAACGGCTGGCTGCCGGCATTCCTCAAGGAGAGCGCTACGTCCTCGAGATCGACCTGAGCCCATTCGAGCGTGGGTTCCCGAAGCTCAAAGACACCCGCAGCATCGGACGTGGCGTCGAATTCCTCAACCGGCACCTGTCAGGACGGCTCTTCGTCGACGGCGGCCGTGGTCAGAAGCTGCTGTTCGACTTCCTTCAGGTTCACCAGGTCCACGGCCAGCAGCTCATGCTGAACGGCACACTCGAGGACGTCGATGAGCTTCGCGAGGCGCTCGACAAGGCCATGGATCTGCTCGCGGGGCGCGACGAAGAAAGCGACGACCTCAGCCGCGAGTTGCGCCGCCTCGGCTTCGAGCCCGGCTGGGGTCGCACCCCGGCACAGATCCAGGAGACGATGGAGCTCCTTCTCGACATTCTCGAAGCACCGTCGCCCAAGAATCTCGAAGCGTTCCTCGCTCGGATGCCGATGATCTTCTCAATCGCGATTCTGTCGCCCCACGGTTACTTCGGCCAGTCCAACGTGCTCGGCAAGCCCGACACGGGCGGCCAAGTCGTCTACATCCTCGACCAGGTGCGGGCGCTCGAACGCGAGATGCGGGAGTCGATCCACAACCAAGGCTTGGACATCAAGCCGCAAATCGTCGTGGTCACCCGTTTGATCCCGGAGGCGGACGGCACGACATGCGACCAACGCATCGAGCCGATCCTCGGCACGGAGAACGCGCGAATCCTCAGGGTGCCCTTCCGAACGTACGAGGGCGGCGAGGTCATCCCTCAGTGGGTCTCCCGCTTCGAGGTCTGGCCATACCTCGAGCGCTATGCCATCGACGCCGAGCGAGAGCTTCTGGCCGAGCTTGGCGGCGCGCGCCCCGATTTCGTCATCGGCAATTACTCGGACGGCAACCTGGTCGCGAGCGTGCTCGCACATCGACTAGGAGTCACGCAGTGCAACATCGCCCACGCGCTCGAGAAGACGAAGTACCTGCTCTCCGACCTCCACTGGCAGAACCACGAAAGCGATCACCACTTCGCCGCGCAGTTCACAGCAGACCTGATGTCGATGAATACGGCCGACTTCATCATCACTAGCACCTATCAGGAGATCGCAGGAACCGCAGAGAGCGTTGGCCAGTACGAGAGTTACAGCTCCTTTTCGCTCCCCAGGCTCTACAGGGTGGTCTCGGGCATCGATTGCTTCGATCCGAAGTTCAACATCGTGTCACCAGGCGCCGATCCCCGGGTGTTCTTCCCGTACTTTCAGGAGGGCCATCGACCCCAGGAAATCCGAGAGGAGATACAATCGATGGTCCACGGATCGCCGGATTGCGCTTACCGCGGTCTGCTAGAGGACCAGACCAAGCCTCTCTTGTTCGCGATGTCGCGGCTCGACCGCATCAAGAACATGGCGGGCTTGGTCGAGTGGTACGCGAACAATGACGAGCTTCGCAAGGTGGCCAATCTGCTCATCGTCGGCGGGCGGCTCCGCGTCGAGGAGTCGAACGATCGAGATGAGCGCGAGCAAATCGAGCGCACCCACTGGCTCTTCGACGAATACGACCTCGAGGGCCAGGTCCGGTGGATCGAAATGCAGACCGACAAGAACAAAGTCGGTGAGATCTACCGGTTCGTGGCGGACCGGCGCGGCGCGTTCGTCCAGCCCGCGCTCTTCGAGGCGTTTGGCCTCACCGTCGTGGAGTCGATGAGCAGCGGCCTCCCGACTTTCGCGACTCGCTACGGCGGCCCGCTTGAGATCATCGAAGATGGAAAATCGGGCTTCCACATCGATCCGACCCAGGGTGAGGCGACGACGCAGAAGATGCTCGACTTCTTCCGCGCCTGCCAGGAGGACCCGGAAGCCTGGGACCGAATCTCGAGAGGCGGCATCCAACGCGTCGAGGAGCGCTACAACTGGGCGCTTTACGCATCCACCTTGCTGAAGCTTTCCCGCATCTACGGCTTCTGGCGCTACATCTCCTCGCTCGAGCGCGACGAGACCCGCCGCTACCTCGAGATGTTCTACGGATTGCTGCTTCGACCGCTCTCGAAGCGAGTCCTCGACCACCACGATCACTAGGCACGAAGGTCAGAGGACGCGTATTCGAAGCTCGCGCGGCCGCGCTGGACGCTGACCCTGTCGTCTGGTGACTCGGACCTCGACTCGGCCGCCACGCAGGGTCGCTCGATACGTGCTCAAGAGGCAGTTCCCCTCGCGGTGCCCGAAACCATCTCCATCGTCTTCGTAGAGATGGCCTTCGGCCTGTCCGTGCTCGTCGAGCGAGACGAGCAAGGTGATTGGGCCGTCGCAGGCCTCGTCGGCGCTTTGGCCGCCCGAACCCACCGGCAGAATGGCGCCCGGGCGCAATCGCAAGACAGGGTGCGCCAGCTCGATGCTCGGCTCTTCGCCCGCCAGCGTGAACGGGCGCCAGTTGCCCTTTGGCATCGGGAACTGGTGGGCCCCGTCCTCGGTCAAAGCCGGTTGGACCATCAGGTCGCGTCCGAGGAGGAATGCATGGTCCTCACCGCGAAGGGCAGGGTCGGCCGGATCTGCGAAGAAGAGCGGGCGCGCCACCGGAAGCCCCGTGGTGGCTGCTTCTTGGAACAGGGTGTAGAGGTACGGGAGCAATCGGTAGCGGCGTGCGAGCGCAACCTTGGAGATCTCCTCGACCTCTGCGCCAAACGACCAGGGCTCCTGGTCCCCATGGAGCGAGTTGTGGGTCCGGCAAAACGGCAACAGCGCACCCAGGCCGATCCACCTCGCAAACAGCTCTGGTGTCGGAGTCCCTGCGAAGCCGCCGATGTCGGGACCGCTGTTCGGCTGCCCCGAGAGGCCCAAGTTGAGCACCATCGGCACAGACCAATGTAGGTGCTTCCAGGTGGCTGCGTTGTCGCCGGTCCAGGTCGCCGCGTACCGCTGTCCGCCCAGGTAGCTCGAGCGTGTGAGGACGAAGGGACGCCGGGAAGGGCGGGCCTCTCGCATCGCTTCATATGTAGCTTTGGACATCAAGAGGCCGTAAACGTTGTGGTATTGGGCATGGGTACCTGGCGCGATCTCGCCGCCGCCAGCGTGGCGCAGATCTCCGGGAAGCTCGGCCCCGTGCGGCAGAATCGGAGAGGGCTCGTTCAGGTCGACCCAGACCCCGTCCATCCCGTGCTCCAGAAACTCCCTCGTGAGCCGGGACCACCACGCGCGCGTCTCGGGCCGGGTGTAGTCGGGAAACGCGGCGTCCCCCGGCCAGGTCCACTCATGGTGCTCCCCCCCGTTCGCGTCCCGAAGGAAGTGCTCTCCGGCGACCCCTTCTTCGTAGACCGCGTAGCCGTCTTCGGCCTTCACGGCAGGGTCGAGAATCCACACGGTCTTGAAACCGCGGTCATGAAGATACGCGTTGGTGCCGCTCGGATCGGGGAATCCCTCGGGATCGAACGTGAACACCTTGTACGCATCCATGTAGTGGATATCGACCCAGATGACATCGCATGGGATCTCACGCTTTCGAAACTCATCGGCCAGCTCGCGAACTCTGGCGTCGGGATAATAGGAGAAGCGGCACTGATGATAGCCGAGCGTCCAACGCGGCGGCAGCTCCATACGGCCAGTTAGCGCAGTCAAAAGCTGCACGACTTCTTGCGGCGACTTGCCCTCGATGACGATGACGGGGAACGGCTCCGCGGAGGCCAGGCGGATCCCTTCGCGCAGATCGACCTCGAGCCGGTATGTTGTGTCTGCGAGGACGCCGAAGGCCGTGCCATCCGCCCGCACGGCGAGCACCCACGGATGCGCTTGGTAGAGGCTCTTCGATCGATCGTCGTAGTTGGGAACGGGCGTGCCGTCGTCCTCGATTCGAAACGGCTGCGTAGCCCAGACTTCGGTTACGAAGCCATTGCGTAGGAGCGGGCCGGCGACTTCACCGGTGCCGTAGAGACTGGTGCCGGGATCGATCGGTATGGTCGCAAGATGAGCGTCGGCCACGCTCGTGAACCTGGGAACCACGCGCCACGACTCGGGAACGGGGCCGCGCGCAACTAGGGGCTCGACGAGCGCAAAAGAGCGGGGGAGCAAAGCGGGGTCGACGTCAGCGGCGACGAAACGGGCGACACCGTCGCCGAGAGAGCCTGGATACTGATGCGAGTGCGCCATCGAGCAAACCGTAGCGCACTGACGCTGAGACCGTCACTGGCGGTCGAGCAGGGGCATCGTGTAGCAGAGTGCCTCCCCGGTGAGCACGACGGTGCCGTCGTTGCGCACGACGGAGGTCTTGATCTTGGTAATCGGCTTGTCACTCCGCACTTCCAGGACCTCGACCTGCCCGGTGATCTCGTCGCCCGGCCGAACGGGTGCCTTGAAGCTCCAATCCACGTGAAGAAATACCGTGCCCGGCCCTGGCAAGTCTTCGGCGACGACTGCATTCAAGATCGCGCTCGTGATGCCACCTTGAACGACGATTTCTCCGAAGCGTGTCTCCTTCGCTAGCGCCTCGTCGTAGTGAAGCGGGTTGCGGTCGCCCGAGATCTCGGTGAAGAGCTCGATATCCCGCTTCTGCACCGCGCGCGTTCGTTCTGCGCGTTGACCGACAGCGGGCATGCCTCGGGGCCAGACTTCACTCATTGCTTGCGATATTCGCCGTCTTCTTGGTTGCTGACAAGCGGGGCCGTGTTGCGGCCCTGCGCAACGATGGCGGCGGCCACGCCGCCGAGAATCGCCACGCTTGCAACCCCGAGGCGCGTCGTTGGCTCTTCTGAGAGCACCACGATGCCGCCGGCGGCCGCGATGACGGGCACCGCAAGCTGTACGATCGCAGCGCGCGTCGCGGTTAGGTCGCGGAGCGTGATGTACCAAATGACGTAGCCGAGGCCCGAGGTGAGGGCGCCGGAGGTGACGGCGAACACTACTCCCCGGGGCGTGGCGTGCAGCGACCCCCACCCGATCGCGAGGCCCGCAAGAGCGAAGGGCAGGGCGCGGGCGAAGTTCCCCGCCGTCGCGGCAATCGGAGCTGGGCGGCCCTTCCCGCGGAGCGAATAGACGCCCCAACCAACGCCGGAGGCGACCATCAACGTCGCGCCAACCGGGTTGGGCGCGGATACACCCGGAAGGACCAGGTAGACAAGACCGGCCATCGCGACGGTGAGCCCGAGCCACTCCTGTGCTTTGGGGCGCTCGCCTTGATAGAGGGCTGCACCAATCATGGTGACCTGCACTGAGCCGAACAGAAGCAAGGCTCCCGTGCCGGTCTCGAGCGAGACGTAGGCGAGCGAGAAGGCCATCGCGTAGACGAAGAGCGACAGTCCAGAGCCCCACGACCCGGCTGGCTGCCCTTTCGGGAGTGGCTCGGACATCCCAGCCGAAAGCGGAAGCAAGACGGCAGCCCCGCTTCCGAGGCGTATGAGTGTGAAAGCCACTGGGTCGATGAGGTCCGGAGCCAGCGCCATTCTACAGAGCAGCGAGTTGCAGGCGAAGGCGATCAGAGTGACCGCGGTGAGGAGGACGACCCGAAGGGACACGCGGCGTAGAGTAACAGGCCGCGCGGCCTGTTGTTCTTGTCGTGCTTTTTGATGATTCGAACGCAATTTTTGGGGCGACAGTCCGATAAACCATGACAGCCGGTGGGCCAACGACCCTGCGGTCTCCAGTGCAAATCACCACCGCGTAACTCATTGGTCACCCCGTAACCTATTGGTCACATCGGATGGTGGGTTCGAACTAGAACCCGTGGGTTGTTTCTGTCGACATGCGTTCCAGCAGCTACCGTGACGATTGGATTGAGTTGCTCGCAGACCCTGTGCAAGCCGGGCTGTATCTTGCCGATTGTTTCAATGAATCGGACAAAGCGTTCCTGCTTGGCTTGCGAGACGTCGTAGCCGCGTGCGGCGGGGTCACGAAGCTCGCCAAGGCCACCGGGCTGAGTCGCGAAGCTCTGCATCGGACCCTGTCCACCAGGGGAAACCCTCGTCTCTCGAGCTTGAGCGTGATCCTTCGGGCCCTAGGCCTTCGACTGAGCTTCGCGCCCGCACAACCCTAGGGGCAGCCCCCTGCACAAATTCGGTAAGCAGCTTCGCACGCCATCGTGCAGTCCTTGTTCTTCATCTCGCAGTGGCTTGTGCACTGGGCCCAGTGATCGTTGCAGAGCGGCGTGCACCCCGAAGTCGGATATTCGGACGGCGGTGAGCGCGGATACTCGTGCTCATAGATGGGTGGCGGCTCGGCCATCGGGTCGGGAAGGGGGCGTGTGCCGCCATCGAGAGTCAGCTGCGCGAGCCGCATCTCGGCATAGCGAACGCGCTCTGGCGGGTCGTTTTCCACGCGGTCGCGGAGCCATGCGCGCCAGCAGGATCGCCGCTGTTCCAGCGTCACAATCGGGTCGTAGTCGGCACCGTAGCATTGCTCGTAGCGCTCGGTGCTTCTTTGGGCTTGTTTAAGACTCGGTCCGCATGCAATTGAAGCGAGAAGGAAAGAAGCGAGCAGGGAGCGAGCCATGACGGCCCAAAGTAACATCGGGGACGAGACCCACCAAGAACCGGCGACCGGCTGGGGGACCTTCGAGGCGCAGCGCCTCGGAACGCTCTGGCTCGCTTGGACTGTCCGTGGGCTCCTTCGGGTTTCGTTTGATCGCTTCGACGATATTCTGGCCGACGAAGCACCTGTTCCGGCTGTCTACGCCGAAGCGCTCTCGCGCTATTTCGACGGCGCGCCCGAGGATTTCGAGGACGTTCCGCTCGATCTGCGTGGCACGGAATTTCAGCTGCGCGTCTGGGCGGCCCTCCGCGAGATCCCTTGGGGCCAGGTCCGCACCTACGGTGGCATCGCCCAAGAGATACACTCACCCCGTGCCATGCGTGCGGTCGGCCAGGCAAACCACGTCAATCCCGTGCCGATCATCGTCCCCTGCCACCGGGTCGTAGAAGCCGGCCACCAGCTAGGCGGGTACGGGGGCGGCCTCGAGCGCAAACAGCTGCTGCTCGAGCTCGAGGGCGTGCGCTTACACGAAGGCGTCGTCCAACCCGGACAGATGGAGCTGTTCTAAGCTAGCCGTAGCGAGCGGCGAACAGACAGGCCACCACGAGAGCGCCCGCAAAGATGCTGATCCTGTCCTTGACGGCGAACAGAACCGGGTCGTCGTGCATCTGGTCGCGCGCAGCCAAGAACCAGATGCGCATGATCCAATAAACCAACACGAGGCAGATGCCCCACAAGACCCGGAACCTCGGATAGTAGCCGGTGATAGCGGGCGTGTTGATGTAGAGCGCGAACACCAAGACCGCGAGAAAGCCCGACGCGAGCCCGGCCGCCACGATGATCGGAATGTCAGCGGGCACGTAGTTGCGCCCCTTGATCGAGATCCGACCGTCGGCCTTGGTCTGAATCAACTCGGAGTACCGCTTCACGAAAGCCAGGCTGGTGAAGAAGAAGATCGAAAAGGCGAGCAACCACTCGGACAGCGGCACGTTGACGGCAACGCCGCCGGCCATGACCCGATACGTGAAGAGCGACGCCAAGGTGAGGACGTCCACGATCATCTGCTGCTTCAGATAGAACGAGTAAGCCGTGGTCAGCGCAACGTAGCCGAGCACGACCCACAGGAAATTCGTGCTCAGGAAGAGAATGGCGAGGGTGATGGACACCGCCAAGGCCATGGTCGAGAGTAAAATCCCGTCCGCCACCGAAAGTTCGCCCGCAGCCAGAGGCCGGTTTCGCTTGCTTCGATGCAACCTATCGGCCGGTAAGTCGACCAAATCGTTGAGAACGTAGATGGAAGACGCCGCAAAGCTGAAGGAGAAGAACGCCATGACCGCGGCGAACACCAGCTCGAGGTTGGTGTACTGATGTGCGAAGTAGAGCGGGACGAACAGCAACACGTTCTTCGCCCACTGGTGGGGACGAAGCTCTTTGACCGCCGCGCGCAGCTTGTTGGGCCGCTCTACCAGGACCTCGACCTTGGGTACCGACTGCTTCGCGCGCCGCTGGGTGCTCGCGCTCGGTGCGACCAAGAGGGCCTCGCCGGCCGCGCTCCAGACGGGCAGATCCGCCGGCGAGTCCCCCAGGTACTGGAAGCCCTGGGCCCCAAAGCGCGACACGAGATAGGCGGCCTTGTTGCCGCCCTTCAGGTTGGTCTCGCTATGCGTCCCGACCGCCTCGTCGACGAGGTCGACGTACTGACCCACCGCGTCCGCGACGCTTTGGTCCGACGCGGTCACCAGCAGCACCCAGCGCCCGTCTGCGCGGGCCTGACGCATCTCCCCAAGAACGCGATCGCGGTAGGGAAGCGTCGACGCATCGATGGTCACGTGTTGGGCAACGTACCTCTTGAGCGCCGGTCGGCCGCTCATCAGGGCGGCAATCAACGAGAACAGCTTCCATGGCGCCGCCTTGAGGAGCTCGAGGATGGCTTCGACGGTGACATCGGTTGCGACCAGTGTCCCGTCGAGGTCCACGCAGAGTGGCTTTGCAACTGTCCGACTCGACTCTGTTTTGGCTGTGCTCACGGGCCCCTCACAGACCTCGCAGCGCCGCTTCGAGACGCTCGCGTTTCTCGCGAAGTTGTGAAGCATCACGCTTCGATTTCTCGACGACAGCCTCGGGACGACAGCCTCGGGAGCCCTCTCTATGAAGCTCGGGTTGGCGAGCTTCTTTTCGACGGCGCCGAGCTCCTTCTCGAGCTTCTTGAGATCCCGCTCTAGCCGATCGCGCTCTTTGTCGGTGTCGATGACCGCCGGCACGGCCGCGCGCACACCCGGATTCACGAATACCGCGGCATTCTCGAAGTGCGCACCCGCATCGTCGAGCTTGCTCGCGTCCGCTTCGAACCGCATCTCACATCGCGCAAGCGATTCGATGGTCGACCGCTCGGCTTCCAGCACGGAGCGCTTGTCATCGTCGCCGGTGTGCCAGTGGATCGAGATCGTCTGACTATTGGGCACGTCGTGCTCAGCGCGAATCGTGCGCGCGCTGCCCACGAACGCCTGCACGACCTCGAAGTCGCGCTCCGCACTACGATCGATCTTCGCGTCCACCAGCGCAGAGGGGAAGCGGCTGATCATGATGCTTTCAGCGGCGCCGTCCCACTTGGGCACGCGTTGCCAGATCTCTTCGGTGATGTGCGGCATCATGGGGTGAAGTGCCCTCAACACGGTTTCGAGGACGTGTGCCAGCGTTGCCTCGGTTTCCGCAACCAACGCCTCGTTGCCACTGTCGAGCGCAGGCTTGCTGACTTCCAAGTACCAGTCGCAGAGCTCACCCCACACGAAGTGGTACAAGGCGCCCGACGCCTCATCGAGCCGATACGCGTCGAGCCCCGACGAGGTCATGTCGAGCGCGTGGTAGAGCCGCGAGAGGATCCAACGGTTGGCGAGAGCCTTCGGCTGCGGACGCTGCTGAGACGCCCGGGTGGAGGTGTCACCGAGCCGCATGAGCGCGTAGCGGGAAGCGTTCCAGAGCTTGTTCGCGAAGTTCCGATATCCCTCGATGCGCTTGATCGAAAGCGCGATGCGGCGCGACTGGGGCGAGTAGCTCAGCAAGGTCATACGGAGCGCGTCCGCGCCGTACGCGACGAAGCCGTCTGGGTAGGTCGATTTCAGGTATTTGAGACCCGACTTCTTCGCGCCAGCCTGCTTGGCCTTCGCGATCAGCTCCTCTCCCGTTGCCCCGTAGATGACGTCCAACGGATCGACGACGTTGCCCTTCACCTTGCTCATCTTCTCGCCGCGCTCATCGGTGACGAGGCCAGCGAGCAGCACGCGAGTGAACGGCACTTCACCCATGAAGTGAAGGCCCATCATGATCATCCGTGCCACCCAGAAGAATAGGATGTCGTACCCGGTCTCCATGTCCTGGGTCGGGTAAAAGCGATCGAGTGCGACCGTCTTCTCGGGCCACCCAAGCGTCGAGAACGGCCACAACCCCGAGCTAAACCAGGTGTCGAGCACATCCTCGTCCTGACGAATCGACGTGCCGCCGCAGCCCCCGCAAACGCTCAGGTCCTCGCGGGCGACGGTCACGTGATCGCAGTCGTCGCAGTACCAAGCGGGGATCGGGTGCCCCCACCAGAGCTGCCTCGAGATGCACCAGTCCTGGATGTTACGGAGCCAGTGAAAGTAGGTCTTGGCCCACTCGGGCGGCAGGATCTGGATCGTGCCGTCTTCGACTGCTTTGATGGCAGGCGCGGCGAGCGGCTCCATCTTCACGAACCATTGGGTCGAGATCATCGGCTCGACGATGGCGCCCGACCGCTGCGAGCGCGGCAGCGTCATCATGTGCTTCTTGCTGCCCCGCGCGAGGCCGCGGTTGCCCAGCTCGGTCTCGACTGCCTCGCGACCCTTGAACCGTTCGAGCCCTTGAAACGGTCCGGCGTTCTCGTTGAGAGTGCCGTCGAGATTGAGGATGTTGATCTCCTCGAGGCCGTGACGCTTGCCTGTCGCGAAGTCATTCGGATCATGCGCGGGCGTCACCTTGACGACGCCGGTCCCGAACTCCGGATCGACGAGCTCCGCATCGAGGATGATCGGGATCATCCGGTCGACGAACGGATGACGAACGTACTTGCCGTGCAAGTGCCGATACCGCGCGTCATCCGGATGAATCGCAACCGCCGTATCTCCGAGCATCGTCTCTGGACGGGTCGTCGACACAACCACCTCTCCGCCGCCGTCGGCCAACGGGTACGCGAAGTCGAACATCGTGCCTTCGACGTTCTCCTCCTGCTCGACCTCGAGGTCCGACAGCACGGTTTGCGACTCGACGTCCCAATTCACGAGGCGCGTGTCGCGATAAATCAGCCCCTCCTCGTACAAGCGCACGAACGCCTCACGCACGGCGCGCACCATGTCGGGGTCCATCGTGAACTTGGTCCGGGGCCAGTCGCAGGAAGCTCCCATCTTGCGAAGCTGCTGGAGGATCCGGCCGCCCGACTCCTCTTTCCACTGCCACACCCGCTCGATGAACTTCTCGCGGCCGAGATCGTGTCGGGTCAAGCCCTCATTCTTGAGTTGTCGCTCGACGACGACCTGGGTCGCGATGCCGGCATGGTCGATCCCGGGTACCCAGAGCGTGTTGTAGCCCTGCATCCGTTTGTAGCGGCAGAGCACGTCCTCGAACGTCGTCCGACACGCGTGCCCCATGTGGAGGGACCCCGTGACGTTGGGCGGCGGAATCGCCAGCGTGTAGGTGGGGCGATGGTCTTCAGGGTCTTCAGAAGCGGAGAAGTATCCAGCCGTCTCCCAAAACTCGTACCAGCGCGCCTCCGCTTCCGTCGGCGAGTACTGCTTCGGCATCTCGTCGGATTGTGCGCTCATCCGACCGACCGTGTGCGGTGAAATCGGGGGGCAGTCAAGCCTCAGTCGCCGACGAGACGGTGCAATTCCTCGCGGATCATCGCTTCGGCGAGATCGGGCACGACCTCCCAGACGACGCGTTCGACGACCTCGGCCGAAAGCTTGAGGACACCTTCAACCTGCGCGGGCGTGAGACCCAAGGTGTGCAGCCGTTCGACGACCGAATGCGATATCGCCTCGCCCAACACCGCCGAGCTGGAGGCCGGAACTGGCGCAGACGAGATCGGCCGTGCGACAGGTTCGGAAGGCGGCAGCGACGACGCAAACGCCGCGCTGGGGCCAAGTGACGCACCGGTCAGCGGCGTGGCCGCGACGGGGGTCGGGGCCATCGGCCGAGACGAGCGGCCGCCAACCGGAAGCGGGGGTGGCGTCGGACGGTACGATGGCTGCGAAACCTGCCGGGGCGGCGTAGTGGCAGGTCGTGCCACGGGAATCGACGGAGCCTCGTAGAGGGCCTCGGCCTTCCCAGCCAGGCTGGTGGCCTTGTCGATGGCTTCCTGGGTGTCGAACGGCTTTAGGATGTGGTCGTCCGCGCCGACCTCGGATGCGCGCGCCTCGTCGAGCGGGCGATGCTGGCTCGCCATCAGGACGACGGCGGTGCCCCCGAATTGCGGGTCGGCCTTGATCCGCCGGGCTACCTCATAGCCGTCGAGGCCCGGAAGCGACGCGTCCACGAAGGCAACGTCCGGACCGAAGTCTCTCCCCTGTTGAAGTGCAAGCTCGCCGCTTTCGACGGTGAGCAGATCAGCGTCTTCGCCCGCGAAAGTCATCTCCATGACCTTGCGCATGGTCGCGCTGTCTTCGACGATCAGAATCCTCATCGACATCAAGCCCCGTTCACCTAGATGTATGCTCGTTGGCATACGCGATCGATACCTTGCCGGTCAAGAAGCAGCCCGCCCGGTTTGACGCGCTCGAACCTCGCCGGTAGGGAGCGCGGGTGTCAGATTCGGACCTAAGGCGGCTCTATCGTGAGCATGCTCCGAGGGCCCCAGAAGGCCGCTTTTCGCTCGAGGCCCTGGTCGAGGGTGAGGGGCCCATGGAGCTGGACATAGGTTTTGGCCGTGGTTTGTCGCTATTCGAGCGCGCGGCCCTCGCGCCCGAGAGCCGCATCATCGGCATCGAGGTCAAGACCAAACTGGCCTACAAGGCCGACGAGCGCATCCGAAAGCAAGGTCTCTCAAATGTGGCGATCTTGTGTGGGGATGCGCGAGAAATCTTGAAACGGGCTGAACCGAGCGGATCGGTTCGACGGGTTTCGCTTCACTTTCCCGACCCCTGGTGGAAGAAGCGGCATGACAAGCGGCGGGTCATCGGCGACGCCCTCTTGGTCGAGCTCTCGCGGCTGATGAAGCCGGGTGGGGCGCTCTTCATCCAAACCGACGTCGAGCATCGTGCCGAGCAATACGTCGCGCAGCTTCGCGCGCGGCCGGACTTCCTGCTGGCATCCGAGAGCGGCTACGTCGACGAGAACCCGTTCGGCGCCCGCTCGAATCGGGAAAAACGCGCCATCGAGGATGGGCTTCCGGTGTGGCGTATCGTCGGAAGCCGACGCTAATCGGCGAGAGCCAGCGTGGCGCAGCGTTGGGCAGCATCCTCGCGAAGCGCGGCCTGTCGCTCATCGAACGACTGGTCGGGCTCGTAGCCCGGAATGAAGTAGCCGAGGTCGTCGACGATGTCGTAAAGCTCTTCGCCTCGCTCGAGCAACCCGCAGTTGCGCCGCTCGAGGGCCTCGACGATGCGTGGCAGCGCCTCGAGGCTGTGACGCTTGGTGTCGTGCATCAGAACGATGCCGCCGCGATCGCCAGTATCCTGCTCTCGACGGTCCAGCACGCGGAAAAACGTCCGTACCACGCCCTCGGCAGTGGTCTCCTCGAGGTCGGCCGGATAGACCGCCCAGATCACGCTCGTGTAGCCGTTTTCGGCGAGAAGCCATTCCACGCGCTTCGACATCGCGCCTCCGGGGGGCCTGATGAGGCGGGGGTAGCTCCCAGCCGCCCAGGCGATCTTCCTGCCGCTCCGGGTAAGCTCGGCTTCGATCTCGGCGTTGTTGAGGAGGGGAAGCTGACGATGGGTCTCGGTGTGGTTGCCGATCATGTGTCCGCGACGAACGATGTCGCGAACGATGTCCGCGTGCTCTCGCTCCCAGGGGTTGCCATTGCCGAAGCTCTCACTCGTCACGAAGAACAGCGCCTTGATGCCGAGCCGATCGAGTGAGTCGAGGAGCCAAGGGGTCGTGCGCTTCGAGGGCCCGTCATCGAAGGTGAACAGGATCATCCGTCGGCGCGTGCCGCCATCGATGGTTAGACCGCTCGGAAATCGCGTGCCAGTCACGTCGCGTTGTCCGACCATGGCGACCTGCTCGAGGACCTCGAGGCTCGGCTCGGCATGGACGGGCTCATGGATGACCACTCCGGCCGGCCGAATCGACGCTAGGGTACCAAGGTGCCGTCGCGGGCCGACTTCGGAAGCCCCTACGAGGGAGCCGCCTCCGACGATGTACGGAAGCGAACCCACTCGATGCGAAAAACCCGCAGCACCTGGACAGGTCTCCAGTTGCAACGGTCGATCGCATCGGGTACCTGGGTCGCCCAACGGGCGTACAGTGATTGAAGTCCAGGCTCTAACTAGACGGTACGGCAGCAGACTCGCGGTGAACGACGTGTCGTTTCGCGTCGAGCGTGGCGAGATCGCCGGATTCCTGGGCCCCAACGGCGCCGGGAAGACGACGACGCTCCGAATGTTGACCGGATATCTCGCGCCGACATCGGGCGAGGTTCACGTGGACGGCATCGACGCCGTCCGAAGCTCCATCGAGGCTCGCGCGCGGCTCGGCTACATGCCGGAAGGCGTTCCGCTCTACCGAGAGATGCGGGTGTTCGAATATCTGCGACATCGCGCCGCGCTCAAAGCTGTCGACCGCATCGCCGAAGCCGTCGACCGCTCTCTCGAGCTTGCGGGCGTGACCGATGCACGTCGGCGCATCATCGGGCAGCTCTCGAAAGGCTATCGGCAGCGTGTCGGTCTCGCCGAGTCCCTGCTGGCGGATCCTCCGATTCTGATTCTCGACGAACCGACCTCGGGTCTCGACCCGAACCAAGTGCGGCAGTTCCGCCAGCTCGTTCGAAGCTTTGCAGGCACGAAGACCGTTCTGTTGTCGACGCACATCCTCTCGGAGGTCGAGGCGGTCTGCGACCGCGTGATCATCATTCGCGAAGGACAGAAGGTCGCCGATCTGGCTCCTGGTGATTCGGACACGAGCCTCGAAGACGTCTTCGCCGATCTCACCGCCTCGCGGCCGTCCGGAGACGCCTCATGAGGAGCGCGTGGGTCGTCATGCGGCGCGAGCTCGGGTCGTTTTTCGTTTCGCCGCTCGCGTACGTCGTGCTCACATCGTGGTTGGTTTGGAATGGCGTCGTATTCTGGGTTCTGACCGAGTTCTATGCCCGCAATGCCGTCGCCTCCGGGGCCTCGAGCCCCTTGTCGGCGTTCTTCGGCGGCAGCTCGCTCTTCTTCATCCCGCTCTTGGTGTTCGTGCCAGTGCTGACGATGCGGCTCCTCGCCGGCGAGCGGCAATCGGGGACCATCGAGCCGCTGATGACGGCCCCGATCTCCGAGGCAGCCATCATCGTCGGAAAATACGGCGCGGCGATCGCCATGTGGTGCGTGCTCTGGCTGCCGACGGTGATCTACGCGTGGATCATGAGCCAGCACGGGACCGTCGACTGGGGCGCCACGATCGCGAGCTACTTCGGCATCTTCATGCTCGGCGCGTACTTCATGGCGATCGGCCTCTTGATGAGCGCGCTCGCGCCCACCCAGATCATCGCCGCGGTCTTGTCGTTCGTCGCGCTCGGCGTTCTGTTCACCGTTGGCATCGGCGAGTTCGTATTCGACGGCACTGCACGGGAGTTCTGCGCATACGTCAGCATGTGGGGCCACATGCAGAGCTTCTCGAAGGGCGTCGTCGACACCCGATACCTGGCCTTCGACCTCTCGGTCGCAACTCTCGCAGTAGGGCTCAGCATCGGCGTGCTCAAAGCCAGGAGGCATGGATGAGCGCCCAACCCCGCACGCGCCTGAACGTCGCGCTCACGGCGGTACTCGGCCTCGCCATCGTGGTCTTGGTGAACTACATCTCGTCTCGGCACTACAAACGCTGGGACTGGACCACTCACGGCCTCTTCACGCTTTCGGAGCGCAGCACCGAGGCGCTCTCCGAGCTCGATAAGGACGTGCAAATCTACGTCTTCCTCGGCCGCGACGAGCAAGACTTTGCCGACGTCGAGACCCTGCTCGAGGAGTACGTCGCGGTCACCGACCGGATTACAGTCGAGTGGATCGATCCCGACCGGGATCGGGCTCGCTACCAGGTGTTGGCAGACAAGTTCGGCATCGATAGCTGGCTCGCGGGCGACGTGACGCTCTCGCAGGTGCCGGTCGTGGTGACCAGTGGCGAGCGCAAGTGGAAAGTCGAGCGTCATCAGCTGATCGTCGAGGACTTCGAGAGCTTCGACGACGCCGACGGCCACAAGCTCGATCTGCAGTCAGAGCGAGCTCTGACTGGGGCGATCCTCGAGGTCACCACCGGCAAGCCCACCAAAGTGTGTCTCGCCGCGGGCCATGGCGAGTGGGAGGTCGGTGCATACGGCGACCGGAGCTTCGACGCGGTCGCGCGTGAGCTCGAGTGGGAGAAGATCGAAGTCGAGCCATTCGAGATTCGAAAAGACCCGGTGCCCAAATCCTGCGACGCCCTGTTCGTCGTGAGCCCGCAACGGCTGTACTCGGAAGAGGAAGTGGCCATCATCGACACGTTTCTCTCTTCCGGCGGCAACGTAATGCTCGCGTTCGACCCCGTCCTCAAAAACGAAGCGCTCGCGAAAACTGGCTTCGAGGCTTCGCTCGAGGCACGCGGCATCGTGGTCGGCGACGACCTCGTCATCGAGAACGACACGGCACAGCAGCTCCCTGGCAACCCAGGCGACCTGTTTCTCGTGACGAATCTCGGGACACATCGTCTCGTCGATACGATTCGCAAGCGCGGCGGCGGTTTTTTGGTAGCCGTAGCGCGGTCGATCGACGTCGCGGACGGAAGTGACACGGAGGTCCTGTTTCGAACCAGCCCCAACGCCGTTGCCGAGTCGGACCTCGACCGGGCGCTCAATCGCGACGAAGACAACCCGACGAAGCCGGGCTCTGTCCCGCTCGCGGTCGCTTGGGAGTACGTGCCGCCGCTCGGCGATGATCTCAAACCAGTCGAGGCCGACGGCCCAGAGCCGGGGCGCCTGCTGGTGGTCGGCGACAGCGATTGGATGAGCTCCGAGCTGCTGGACAACCCGCAGCTGTCCAACATCGATCTCCTCTCGGCGGCGGCTGGCTGGCTCACGCAGCGAGAGGCACTGATCAACATCGCGCCGCGCAAGACCAACGCACAGGCGGTCATCATGAGCGACGCCGATTTGCAGAATCTCTTGTTCCGCGTGGTCGTTCTGCTGCCACTGGCAGCCCTGATCGCCGGCTTTGGGGTGTGGTGGTCGAGGCGGTCATGAGCGCGCGAACCCCACTGGTCCTGCTCGTCATCGCACTCGTGTTGCTCGGGTACGTCCTTGCCTTTGAGCGCGGCCGGCCGAGTCGAAGCGAGATCAACTCTCGCTCGGGACTGCTGGTGGAGGCGCTGGTGCGCGACAGAATCACGCGCATCCGCATCGCTTCGGGCAACGATCGGGTGGCGCTTCGACGAGATGGCGAAGGCTTCGACGAAACCTGGACGCTCGAAGAGCCCTACGAAGGCCCTGCAGATGCGGAGCCCATCGAGGACTACATTCGTAACTGGGAGTACGCGATACCGGTCCGGACGCTCCAGGAGCCGAGCCCCGAAGACATCGAACAGTTCGGCGTCGACTCGCCGACGGCCGAGGTCACGTTCGAGATGGGAAGGGCCACGGTTCGCGTATCACTCGCGTCGGGGACTCCTGTCGACGGAGGGGGCTACGTGCGCATCGATGACGAGCGGGCTGTCGTAGTCGTCGGCAAAGACGTCGTCGAGCTCTTCAGCCGCACTGCGGACGCCTTTGCAATCAAGGGTGACGCGGGCGCACCGCTCCTCTCGGACCTGATGGACGCAGGCCCCTCAGACGCCGCGGCGGACGCAGATCAGCCTTGAGCGGCTTTTCAGGTTCGGCCGAAGGCAGCGGGGGACGCACAGCGCCGGATTTACGGGCTGAGCGTCTCGTGCGTCGCGTATTCGATCAGGCCGTTGCTGGTGTTGAAGCCGCCCGACGACATCAGTGTGAAGTAGCCCTTCACGCGAACCTTGTTTCCAACCTTGAGATCACGCGGGACGACGACGCCTCCGGCGATGGTGGTCGTCTTGCGCCCGCGCCGCGCGCGCGCGAGCTGCTCCTGGTTGTCTGCGTACCCTACGACGATCAACTGCTCGCCGCGATCGGTTTGATCTGCGGTGTCAGCGATGAACATGTGCGGCATGGCGACCTTCGGGCACTCGTCCTTCTTCTTCTTGGTGCAGGCCGGCGGCTCGTAGATGTCGACGATGTAGCCCGTCACCGAAAGCTCTGAGTCGAGGACTTTGATCACCCGGCTGCGCAAGCCATAGATGCTGTACGACTCGTCCTCGTAGGTGATTGGGAAGGGCGGCGGCGGAAGCGTCGGGACCTCTGGAAGGTCCGGAACGATTTCAGGCAATTGTTCGGCTTCAGCTTCTGGCTCCGAAGCGGACGTCACTTGTTCACATCCGGCGCTCAGCAGCACCGCGGCGAAGATCAGGCCTAGTAGACGAGCTCCCATGATTCCCCCTGTCCCGATCAACCTAACACGGGCGATTCGCCACCCACAAAACTAGGAGGCGTCGGCCGCGCATCGGCCGCTGTCGAGCAGCGGCTGGTCGAGCGCCATTTTCAGTGTCGGCGGAACCTCGGGGGTGGCGCGGAGCTGCTCGATCACGGCGTTTGCCTGGGGGGTTCCGAGTGCCCGGAGCGCCTCGATCGCAAGGGCGGCGTTGTTGAGATCATCGGTCAGGGCGTTGCTCGGGGCGGCCCGCAGGACGACCCTGAACAGGGACTCGGCGGCGTCGGTTCGGCAGTGTGCCACCACGTAGGCGATGGCGGCCCGAGTGACGCTCGGCCACTCGTTCTTGGCCCGCAGCCGCCGATGGATTCGTTCCCAACCCTCGTGGTGAGGCGCGAGAGTGAGCGCCTCGATGGCGGCGACTCGCACGACCGACATCGAGTCGTCGACCGAAGCCAGGATCACGGGCAGGGCGTTGCCTTCGCTTCGAAGGCTCTGCACCGCGGCGGCTCTCACCATGGGCCAGGTGTCCTTCCGCGCGAGGGTCGCGCGCTCGATGAGCGAGTCCGCGTCTCCCGCGAGTGCGGTGGCCGCGTGCACGCGCACGCGAGGGTAGGGATCGGTCAACGCCGACCGCGCTTGCTCTCGTCGGCCGCGCGCGGTCACTGCGTCGACCGCAGCTGCGCGGAGCATCCACTCCTCGGGTTGCGTGAGTTGGCGCGCCACCCAGCGATCGATCGGAACACTTGGCGCTGCGACCCTCGCGCTTTGAAGGAGTCGCCACGCCGTGGCGAAATCATCTGCGCCACGCAGCGCGTACGCGACGAAGGTGGCCACTTCATTGCGTCGCTCTTCGATGTTGTTGAGCGCAAGCGCGGCGCTCGCGACCGACGCGGGCGGTGGTTCGCTTCTCAACCATCCATGGAGCTTGGGACCGGGCGCGCGCGCGCGCAGGACCGCAACGCTGAGTGCGTCGCGCAATGCAGGGCGCTCGGCTCCACCTTTGGCAGCGATCGCAGCGAGCAGCGGCGTGATCGCGAACTCGGGGTCCGTCCGGGCCAGCGCCGAAGCCGCGTCGTCGCCAACCCGAGGATCGGGGAGCAACTCGACCAGACCCTGACGCCCGCGTTGGGGGCTCTGCCTGAGCGCCGCGAGCCCTAGCTCCCGCACCTGCTGGTCGTCGGAGCGAGCCGCCGCGACCAAGGCGTCGACGGCCGCGTCGTGGGATTCGGCAAGGGAACGCAGCGCTCCGATTGCGCGTTTTTGGGCGAGTCGCGAAAGCGACGGCCAGGCATCTTCGATCGCGTCTGCCGCCGGCGCGCCTCCGGATTGAAGAGCATAGAGGGCGTTGGTCGCGCGGTCGTGATCGGCGCCGAGGTCGCGCACGGCGAGGTCCATCTCCGCACGGCTTGGTGCTGCCGCCGCAGCCCCCGCCCACGACAACAAGCCGGCGAAGGCGATCAGTCGAGCAACGCGTCTTTGGCTTGCCGTTCCCATTCGCTCACTCTTCTGTGTGCGCAGATCTAACACGCCGTTCACTCCGCCCGGCAGATCCTGGCGCCGCCCGGAGAGCATCACAAATGCGCCCGCGTCGGCCTACCTGTCGACGCGGGTTGAGGACGATGGCGATGGCCACTGCAACAACCATCTCCATATTGGGATCCACGACGCTGCCCAGCTGTCCCCCACAGCCTACAGCACGATGAAAGTACGGCCTTTTCACGGATCTGCCCCAGCCTATGAGGGTAGCTCCCCAGGCGCCTGGTACGGGAGCGCAGTCGATGCCTTCCAGCATCTCCGACACGAACGGAGCCTCGGTCGCGAACATTGGGCCTTGAAAGCATCCGCGGGACGGGCGGCCCACACTAGCGGTACCGCGGCCCTCGGGGAGCAACAGCAGCCCTGGGGTGGCCAGTACGCTAGCCATCTTCATCGCGGCGGCGGCTAGCAGAGTAGCCACAGCCCTGCTCAAAATGCCTCGCGTGACCCCAAATGGAGGAGCGCTCTGCTGGCGTGGACCTCGACCTGCGTTCGGGAGCTGAGCTCCCAACGGGGTCGACTCCCAAGGTTCGCGACCTCGACGCGGAGCAAGTTCAAGAAAAAATTCCCTTTGAATTCAGATGCTAAGCCGAGCTGCAGGCGAGGGGCCAGATCTGTGAACGAGGCCTCTGCGAGCAAGGGCGCGCGGCCCCGCAGCAGGACTGCGATGACGATCTCCTTAGCCCATGGCCCTGGAAAATCCCTGATTTCGGGAGTAGACGCCCAAAATGATTCGGGAACTCGGCGGAGTCGCACTGCGACCGCCGGCGGCTGCACAGTCCAGGCCCAAGCGCCCAAGGCAGTGGCAGAGACAGCCATGAGGGTCAATGAGGCCGACAAGAGCAGGGCTCTCGCATGCACAGATTCCAGCAGCAGCCCAAGAGCCTTAGTCAGGGTGGAATTCGAAGCCACAAACACCCGCGCTGCCCCTTCTCAAGGCTCTAGGAGGACCCATACTGTGTTGGTTGATCCGAGGACAAAGCCAGCGATTTGATGCGCTGTGCCGAGCGATGGTGAGTTCCGGCACGATGCGTGCATCTGATTTCGAGTCGAACGAACGGCTCACGCGCTTGGAAGGGTTCGGGAGCCACGAGTGTTCAGCCAAGAGGACGGGGTGCCACACCTAGCGGGGCGCCACCGGAAGGCGAGAGGAAAAATGGCAAGACAGGCAGCGACGACACGACAGACCACGACAAAGAGCCAGGTGAGGGCCAAGGCATCCAAGCAGGAGCCGCAGGCTGAAGCCGAGGCTCCGAAGGCGGGCGCGCCAGTCAAGCCGGCGTCGGCAGAACCGAGCAAGGAGCAGCTCGAGAAGGCGCGTGTGGAAAGCGAAAAGGCGCTCAAGGAATTCGAACGGCAGGGCGCTGGGGATTCGACCCTCACGCGTTACTTCCGCGAGATGATCGGCCATCGCGTGCTCACTCCTCAAGAGGAGATCGAGGCCGCCAAGGAGGTCGAGCGCCTGGAGATCGCGTACTGGGAGGCTTTGCTGAGCCATCCGACTTGCCTCGAAACGGTCGCGGCCGTGATCGAGAAGCGCGTCGAGGACCAGCCGCTTCCCGAGGTTGCGGGGCTTCGACGCCTCTGCAAGAGCGCGAAGTCTGACAAGCTCGGCAAGCGCCAGGAGACGCGTTGGAACGACCTCTCGCTGCAGCTCTCGACGAAGATGCGCGAGCTCGATAGCGATCGCCTCTTCGTCCAGGAGGCAGACCGTGCGGTCCACCGCCTCGCAGGCGACTTCGCGGACGAGCGCGACATCGTGGGCGACCACGTACGCATGACCCCGGCGTTCAAGCGCTACCTGCAGCATGTGCGCCGGGCGCAAAAAGCGCAGCAGCGCGCGAAGAACCGCTTCGTGGCCGCCAACCTGCGTCTCGTCGTTTCGATTGCGCGCCGCTACAACCGCGGGCGGCTTCCGCTCATCGACCTCATTCAAGAGGGCAACATCGGTCTGATGAAGGCCGTCGAACGCTTCGACCACAACCGTGGTTACCGCTTCAGCACCTACGCCTCATGGTGGATCCGCCACGCGATCAGCCGTGCACTGGCCGACAAAGGTCGCGCGGTGCGCATTCCCGTCCACATGCTCGACACGTACAATCGAGTCGCGCGTGCGACGCAGGCGATTGCCACGCGAACCGGCAAGGAGCCGACACCCGAAGAGCTCGAGAAGGAGACGGGCATCGCCGCCGAGAAGCTCGAGAAGATCAAGGGCTACTGGGCCGAGACCCCGTTCTCACTCGACCGTCCGGTCAATGACGAGGACGGCCGCAAGTTCATCGACTTCCTCGAGGAAGAAAACGTGCCGACACCGTACGAGCAGCTCGTTTCGCGCAAGTGGAGCGACGAGGTTCGCCGGCTTCTCGACACCCTCACGCCGATGGAGGCCCGCATCCTCCGATGGCGCTTCGGCCTCGACGACGAGGACGAGCTCACGCTCAAGGAAATTGGCGACAAGTACAATCTGTCCCGCGAGCGAATCCGCCAGCTCCAGGAGCAGGCGCTAGGGAAGATTCGTCGACAGATCAAAGAGTAGGGCGCAAGCGCCCCG
>Ga0111160_1018_pt1 | contig 44083 bp, 34 predicted proteins | sample DeeMarSeWOR28_12_FD_80265 | JGI IMG/M metagenome (GOLD analysis project Ga0111160, IMG submission 80265) | Myxococcales bacterium SG8_38_1
ATGGCAACCGTCCGACGCAGCGCCCGACGCCCTTCGGAGTATCCAGAGATGGGTCGCGGACGAAGCACGCGAGAACCTCCACGCACCTATAGAGCTCGACGTGCGGTGGCCGACGTGGCCGATCACGAAAGCCGAAGCTGTCCTCTGCATCAACATGATTCACATCTCGCCCTGGGAAGCGACCGAGGCTCTGTTCGAGGGCGCGCAGAAGATTCTCGGCGGCGGCGCGCCGCTCGTGACGTACGGGCCCTATCGCATGCACGGAGATCACACAGCGCCGAGCAACGCTTCGTTCGACGAGAGCCTTCGCGCTCGCGACCCGCGCTGGGGCGTTCGCGACATCGACGAGCTCGGGGCCCTCGCCGAGCGAACGGGATTCTCCCTCGATGAACGCGTGGCCATGCCTGCCAACAACATGACGCTCGTGTGGCGGCGACAGGGCTAGCCCGGCATGCCCGCGAACGATGGCTGCACGAACAGCATCACGAAGTAGACGACGAAGGCTACGACGAGCGTGATGCCGCGCTTCGGACCGAGCTCGTTCCGCTCGTTGAGGGCCATGAAGAGCAGCAGTAGCGTGGCACCCAACATGATTGGGAAGTCGCGAATCACGACGGAGCGGGACACAGCGCCGGGCGCGATGATGCCGGGAAGCGCGAGCACGCCAAGCAGGTTGAAGATGTTCGACCCGACGACGTTGCCGACCGCGATGTCTTGCTCCCCGCGGCGGGACGCAGCGACGGATGCGGCGAGCTCCGGAAGGCTCGTGCCGAGCGCCACGAGGGTGAGGCCGACCACCAGCTCGGTCACCCCGAGCGAGAGCGCGAGCTCTACCGCACCCCACACCAAGATGCGGGAACCGACCAAGAGAAAGACCAAGCCGACCAGGAACAGCGGAACCGCCTTGCCCGTGGGAAGCGAGTCCGGAATGTCGTCATCGTCGAACGCGGAGCGCCCTGTGTCCGATCGCGCCTTGGCGCCCTCGATGCTGAGCCAGACCAGCATCCCAACGAGCCCCACCAACAAGATGAGCCCTTCCACCCGGCTCAGCTCCCCGTCCCAAAGGAACCACCAAGACACCGCCATCGAGAGGAAGAGGATCGGGATCTCGCGCACCAGTAACCGAGAGTGGATGCCTAGCGCCCCAACCACGGCGGAGGCGCCCAGGACGAGGGTCACGTTGGTGATGTTAGAGCCGATTGCGTTGCCGATGCCCATCTCACCGCTGCCGGCAGCAGCAGCCATTGCAGAGACCAGCATCTCTGGCGCTGATGTCCCGAACGCGACGACCGTCAACCCGATCATCACGCGACTCACGCCGAAGTTGCTTGCGAGACCGGCAGCTCCGTAGACGAAACGATCTGCACCCCAGACCACGGCGACGAAACCCACGATGATCGCGGCAATGGCGTAGAACAGCGTCAGGACGACCTCATCGGGGACTCAGGCGAGCCAGCAGTGTTGCCCAGGACCACGCATGCGCAAGCAACATGCAGATCGCGCTGGCAAAAGCACCCTGCGGAGAGCTATACCCTCTTGAACTCGAGGGAGGGACAAGCATGGGCGAGCGGCTACAGGGCAAGGTGGCGATCGTGACGGGGGCGAGCCGGGGAATCGGCGCAGCGATCGCCTCGTACATGGCCGAAGAGGGCGCCAAGGTGGTCTTGGTGTCCCGCAAGATCGAGGGCCTCGAGGCGGTGGCGAGCGAGATTCGCGGCAAGGGCGGCGAGGCAATGCCGATCGCCTGCCATGTCGGCCATCGCAGCCAGCGGGAAGACATGCTCGACCATGCTCTCCAAGCGTACGGGCAGGTCGACATACTAGTGAACAACGCCGCGACCAATCCTCACTTCGGCCCAATGCTCAGCATCGACGAGGGTGCATGGGACAAGACCTTCGAGGTCAACGTGAAGGGATACTTTGGGATGATCCAGCTCGTGGCTGGGCACCTTCAACAGCGCCAAGCCAAAGGCTCCATCGTGAACGTCGCCAGCGTCGTGGGGCTGATGGCCGCGCCGATGCAAGGCGTCTACGCGATGACCAAGTCCGCGGTGATCTCCATGACGAAGACCCTCGCCATGGAGCTCGGCGCCTCGGGCATTCGCGTGAACGCCATCGCGCCCGGTCTCATCGAGACGAAGTTCGCCCAAGTGTTGGTCGACAACGACCAGATTCGCGACAGCATCGTGAATAGAACCGCGGCCGGCCGCGTGGGGCAGCCCCGCGACATCGCGGGAGGTGCCGTGTTCTTGGCTTCGGATGAATCGGACTACGTGACGGGGGATGTCATGGTGATCGACGGCGGTTGGACACTCGCGTAACCGGAGGCGGCGGATGATCGGAAAGCCGCCACCAAGCCCTCCGGGGGCGACGCGCAAGCTGGACTTGGTCGAGCTTCGGATGGGCAATCTGCGTCGCGAGCTCGGCGCGGAGACCGAGCCGTCGATTCGCGCCGCAATCCTGTACCACATGGGCTCGCTCTACGAGCACGAGCTCGGACGTTCGTCCGATGCCAGCGATTGCTACGCGCGCGCGCAGGACGAAGCGCCAACCTTTCAGCCTGCAGCCATTGCGAGGTTGCGCATCGCCGAACGCTCTCGGGACGCGTCACGGATCGAAGCGCTGTGCGCGACGCGCCTCGCCTCGACCCAGGAACCCGCGAGTCGGGCGAGCGCGCTTCTCGACTTGGCGCTCCGGTCCGACGATTGGGAATCGTTTCTGCGCGAAGCCGTGGCGCGATCTCCGGAGCCCGCCGTGCCCGCGCTGATCCTCGAGTGGCTCGCTGGAGCTCGGGGCGCCCCCGACGCATTGCTTGACGCCCTCCGCACCCAAGCCGAGCACGCGACCGAGCCCGGGCTTCGCGGAGCGTTGTGGCTCGACGTCGCACTGGCCAACATCGACGCGGGGGAGATTGACGCTGCCCTTCAGGCGCTCGAGCTCGCGTGCGATTCCACGGAGGTCGCGTGGGCGGCCCGGGCGCTGCAGCGGCGCACCGCGCGGGAACATGGACGCTGGGGCGCCATGGTCGCAGCAGCGAGCTCGATGGCGCAGCTGCTCGACAGCGATGCCCCGGACGACCCGCTGAGCTCCTCGGTCCCCGATGAAGAGCGGCTGCCCATGGCAGCGTTCCTGTGGCAGGAGGCTGCGACCGAGAGTGCCACCAAGCTCGGCGATACCGAAGCGGCAACCGGGTACTTGGCTTCCGCGCTACGACTCTGCCCCGAAGACCGTGCACTTCGACTTCAGGCGCTCCTTCTCGCGGAGGCGCGAGGCGATGACGACGAAGTACGCCACAGCGCTCGATGGTTCGCGGAAACCGCACCCGATGACCCTGCATTCGTCACACACGAAATTCGGCGCGCGCTCCGGAGCGATGCGCAGGAGTCCGCTCTCGCGCTGCTTCGAGACGCCGCGGCGCGCTATCCAAGCTCGGAGTACGCCCAAGCTGCGCTGGACGTCGCGCTCCTTCAGTCGGAAGCTCGCGCCGAACGCGTCGAGCGCCTTTTGGTGCGGGCGGAACACACGGAAGGCGAGGCGCGCTCGCTGCTCCTCTGGCATGCCGCTCGGCTCGTGGCGGCGTCTGCTCGCGCACCGGCAGACGCGCAGGCCTTGTTCCTGGAAGCTGCTGCGGCGTCGACCGAGTGGAAGCCTGCGATTCTTCGGGACGCGCTCGGCGCGGCAATTCACGAGCGAGAACCCGACGCGATCCTGGCCCGCTCAGGCGAGCTGCTCGCCTGCGGTATCCCGGCGGATGAACGCTCGTTGTTAGTCTTCGCTAGCTACGACATCACCCAGCACGTGCTCGGTGACGCGCAGCGCGCGCGCGCCCTGCTACACGATGCCTTGAGCGATGAGAGTTGCGGGGCATGGGCGCCTCAGGTGGCACGAGCGCGCGCGGCACGCTCGGACGATGGGGAGCTCCTCGCGCTCGCCCACGAAGCCCTCGCCTCGCACGCGGCCCCCGAAGACCGAGTGAGCCACTTGTGCGCCGCGGGGCACGCGCAGGCGCGGAGCGGCAATTGGAGCGCCGCCGAGCAGACGCTTCGCAAAGCACTCGGGCTCGCACCAAACGACGGGCACGTCCTCGCCATGTTGGAAGGCGTCCTCCGCGAAGGGGGCCGTCCGGAGGACATCGTGGCGCTCGCGCAAACGCGTTCGAACGGCTCGCCTGGCGCTGCGCTCGGCGAGAGCTCACTACTTCTCGCCGGAGCAACGGCAGAGCGCAGCGGCAACCTCCGCGCGGCACGAGATGCCTACGAGCAGGCCCTCAGTCAGTCGCCGGAATCGTCGTCGGCCGCGCTTGCGCTTGCCGAGGTGGCGCGGCGCCAGGAGGACGAGCGCGCGAAGCTCCGCGCGTTCGAACGGCTCGCAAGCGGGAACCTCGGCGGCGGCGTGCCAGAGCTCTTCGCAATGCTGCGGGCAGACTCGCTCGCGTTCGTAAACGGAAGCTCGGCGGCTGCAGGTGCCTCGTATGAACGCGCGCTCGGGCATTCTGTAACCGCCATCCCGAGCGCCGTCGCGCTACTTGCCACGCCTCGCGAGCTGACCACGGACGAGCAGCGCACCGCGGCCGAAGAGACGCTAGCCGACACTCTCGCGCCGAGCGCCGATATCAACGGCTTTGCAGCGGCGTATTCGGCGCTTCGAGGCGCGCTCGACGACCAGGCTTCATCGGCCGACGACGCTTGGCTCCAACTCGCCGCGCTAGCCCCAACCGACGCCCTTCGGGCCAGCACGCTGCTACACGGACTCCGCGAGATGCGCATCGCGCGCGGTGAGCAGGCAGTCGACGAGCTGTTCATGCTGGCGCACGAATCGGAAGAGCTCGCCGCAGAGCACCCTCAAGCAGCGATTGCAATCGACGAGGTGTTGGCACCCGGCGACGATCCAGAGCTGCGCGCGGCGGCGCTTCGGCACAAGCTTCGCCACAGCACCGCGCTCGGACGAACTGCGCTCGACGCAGCCCATTGCCGCGCCTTGGTCGAAGCCGATCGGGGGGCGGAAGCCGTCACCTTGCTGAGCAACGCGGTCGATGAACGGCCGGACGACCTCGCGCTCTGGGAGACGCTCCGCATCGCGGCGCGGCAGGCAGGCCAATGGGCCTTGGTCGCGCAAGCATGTGAGCGGCTCGCGCTCTTCGTCGAGGGCTCGCTCAAGGCGGATCTTCTCGAAGAGGCCGGCGCGGTCCGCTTGGACTGTCTGCAGCAGCACCAACAAGCCGAGGACTCGTTCCGGGGAGCCCTCGATGCCGACCCGACCCGTGACGTCGCTTTCCGGCGGCTCCACGACCTTCTTGCCGACCGCGAGGACGCGGAGGGGCTCGAAGACCTGGTGTCGGCACGTCTCGCCCTAGGCGGCCCCAAGGAGCGGCCGGACCTTCTCTACGAGCGCGCTCGATTATTGCGCGGTTTTAGCGATCGCCCAGGCGCCCTCGAGGTCCTCGACGAGCTCTTCACCTCGGAGCCTGATCATTCGGGCGCGTTGGCCCTCGCTGCCGAGGTGCATGTGTCTCTCGAGCACTGGGAGCAAGCGGTGGACTGCCTTCGGCGTCTCTCTCAGTCCGGCATTCCCGACGAACAGCGGCGTGTCGCGCATCTCGGCGCGGCGGACTTCCTCGAGACGCGGCTTGGTGCCAAGGACGAAGCTCTGGTCGAGCTTCGAGCCGTCGAGGCCCTCGGCTTGGCGGACACGCAGACCTGGTTGCGAATTGGCGCACTCGAAGAGGGCTTCGATAACAGCGGCGCCGCCATCGATGCGTACACGCGAGCCCTCGGCGCCGATCCCACCGAAGCGAAGGCGGCTGCACGCCTGGCAGCGCTGATGGACGATCCCGATCGGAAAGCGACTCTGGAACGCTACGAGCAGGCAATTTGGACGCGGATCGCCGAAGGTGAGCTCGACGTCTCGCTGCTCGAGGGATTGCGCAAGGCGGCGCATTGGCGAGGCGATGTCGAACGAGCATCGGCGGTCGCCGCGGTCGAGGCTGCGCTGGAACCTGGCGCCCCAACCACCGAAGGCGCTACTGACTTCACGCAAGTCTCGGTCGCGTCCGTGTGGGACCGCAACGAAGACGCACTCATCGACGAGGTCATGCGCCGCGCGGGCCACGCTCTTGCTGGCGCGCGGGTGCGGGCGAAGAAACTGACAGCGAGCGAGCCGGTGTACGGCGAGCTCGAACGGCTCACCGAGCGTTTCGGCGCACGCCTCGGCTCGGTCAGCGCATCCGAGAGCGTGCCTCGGGTGGTCGCGCACGCCGACCGCGACGGGGAGGTGCATTGGAGCGTGCCGGAGTCTGCTCGAAATGGACTCGACGCGGTCGGGCGCTTCACCGCCGGGCGGCTAGCATGGGCGGTGCCGCGCGGCGGCGGCTCACTGCTCGAAGACTCACCCGAGAAGGCCGCCGGAACGCTGGCAGCGATCCTCCGCGCGTCCCGATGCCAGGTGGCCGACGGAGGCCCCCTGCTCCCGGCCGTCGCGGTCAAGCTCCGGCGGGCAACTCGAAAGAGTGTGCAGGAGGCGGTCGGAGGCGTCGCGCTCGAACCGACCGTGCTGCTCACAGCCGTCGCGAGGTTCCACCGAAGCGCCGACCGGGCTGGTTTGCTCGCGTGCGGCGACATCGCCGCCGCGCTGACGACGCTGTCCGCGGGACCGGTATCGATGGCAGCACTGCGGACCTCGCAGCGCAATCTCGATCTGCTGCGTTTCTGGGCGGCGGCCGACTCGCCTTTGTGGAGGAACGATGCCTGACGAGCTGTCCGGAGCGGATCGCGGATCGACCCCGCCGTCGTTTGATTTCGACGACGACGCGATTGCTAGCCTGCTCGACGGGTTCGTTGAGACGCAGACCGGCCCGCAAGCCAAGCACGTCAGCAAGCCGCCGAATCCCGATGACCTCGGCGCACAGGCGGCGCAGCGTACCGTGTTCCAGCACACCTCTCGCCACGAGGCGCTGCCGCTCGTCGGTGACAACGCAGAGGTCAAGAAGCGCCGGATCGAGCTTCTCGACGCACTCGCGAACCGCGCGGTCGGCTCTACTCGCGCCCGATTGCTCACCTCCGCCGCTGAGCTCTGCGAGCAGCTCGGCGATGCCGACTCGGCCACCCGCCACTACGAGCAGGCTCTCGCCGCAGATGCGCGCGACGTCGTCGTGCTACGAGCGCTTAGAAGGCACGCCTTGCGGCGCGCCGACTGGACCGCCGGAGCAGAGGCACTCGAAAGAGAGGCCGCTCTCGCGCTGTCGGCGGCGGAACGCGCAGCGTCGCTCGAGTTGCTGGCGCAGATTCAGCTCACGAAGCTTGGCGATGCCGCAGCCGCAGAACAGGCAGCCACGCACGCGGCCGAGCTCGTGGGAGAGAGCTTCGTCGCCTGGATCGTCGCGGCGGCCGCGCGTCTCGCACGCGGTCAGAAGGCCCACGCGGCGCAAGCGCTGTCGGCGGCGGCGGAACGCTGGCCGTCCGCCGAGGCCCGCGTGGTCATTCTCTCGCACGCCGCGGAGCTGATGGAACAGGCCGGCGAGCCCACACAGGCGAAGGCCCTGTTCGAACAGGTGCTCGAGGTCCGCCCCAACACGCTCGAGGCGCACTTGGGAGTCGTCCGAGCGGCGCGCGCGCTCGGCGACCTGGAAACCGCGGTCACTTCGCTGATCGCTGCATCGGAAGGATCTCCGGCCCCGATCGCGGCTGCGCTTCGGCGCACGGCTTCGGTTGCTGCCAATGCACTGGGGCAGCCGAGCCAGGCAAGCGCGATGCTCGACGGGGCGACGGACGCGGCCTCCTCTTGGACGCTCGCCGAGGCTGCCTGGCGCAGGGGTGACCTCCGGGGCGCGGCGGCTGCATTCGGCCTGCGCGCCGAAGACGAGACGGCCGAGATCGAAGGCGTCAAAGCTGCGCGCAGTGCGCGCCTCCACGCGGAGCTCGGCGATCCAGCTCCGGAACAGACCGCGGTTCACCCAGGGCTGCGAGCGTATCTTGGCGCGCTGCGCGGGCTGGGAGACGCGGGGGGTCGAGGCGCGCGGGAGCTCACCCGCCCATTCGACGGCGGGACCGAGCAAACGGAACCCGCCGCCAGCATGGCCCATGCCGACGACGCAGCGCGAGTCGGCGACATGGCGAAATTCGCGGAGGCGCTCGAACGAGAGTTGGAGGCAGCTGGCCCCATACAAATGGAAGGCGCGACTCTCGCCCTGGCCGAGATCGCAAGCCCCGATGCGCGCTTCGATATGCTCCTCTCGGCAGAAGAAAGCTGCCCCGCAGGCATGCTGGTGCGACGCGCGCTCGTACTCCGTGACGACGACGCAGAACGCTGCGCGCTGCGATGGAGAGACGAAGCCGACGCTAGCGTCGGAGCGCGCAGCGCCTTCGCGCTGACCATGGCCGCGCGGCTTACCCGAGGGTCGGACGCCGCACGGCACTCGTGCGACACCGCGCTCGAACGTGAACCGCTTTATCCGCCCGCACTGTGGACGCTCGAAGAAGCGGCCGGCGACACCGATGCACGCGCCCGAGCGGCAGCGCTGCAGGCGGAGCTCGACCCTTCGCACGCCGACGCCCATCGCTTGCGCGCCTCGATGTGGACGAGCGCTTCGGACGAACGCACGAAGCACGCCGAAAAGGCGCTCGATCGCGGCGCCCCCGATCCGCTGCTGATCGAGCACCTCTGCGAGTCGGCCGGACACGGCACGGAAGCTGCGGGCGACCTCATGTCACTTGCCGCGCGGAAGCTCGATCCCGCGGCATATCTCCCGCGAGCGGCGGAATCCTACCGCGCTGCGGGTTTCGCCGCGCAGGCCGCGCGTTCGCTTCGCGAGGCATGCGTTGCTGCGCCAGACAACCTCGCACTTCGCGTTCGTCGAAAAGACGCAGAGCTTCACGCATCCGAGTATGCGCGCTTGGCAGACTCGGCAATGCAACGAGCCCGCGAAGCAGCCAACGAGGCCGAAGAGCTGCGCGCGTTCTCCGCGATGGCCGAGGTCGATCGCCTGGCACGGCGTGACATGCAAAGCGCGCGGCTTTCGCTCCAGTCCATCGCCGAAGCACGGCCCGACCACATCCCCACTGGCCGAGCGCTCGAATCGGACGCACTTCGGGAACGGGATCCCGAGCGCATCCGGTCGAGCGCCCATCGGCTGATACGAGCGCTCCCCGCGGGCTCGGTGGACCGACTTGCCCGCCAGAGATTGCTGCTCGAGCTGCTCAAGGCGGATCCGGACATCCTGCAAAACGACATCGATCGTTTCTTGCGCGGCATCGACGAAGGGCTCGAAGCCGACCCCGGGTTGGCGCGCCAATTGCTCGGCGCGGCTTACGTGAAGGGGGAGACCGAGCTAGCGCTGCGGGCGCTGATCGCCCTCCAAGCATCGCTAGACGACGATCTCGAACGCGCGGCGTTTGCGCTGGAAGCCGCACACTTGTTGCAAAGAGCCGACGATCCGGGGCGCGCCCTCGAGGCACTCAATACGGCGAGCGACCACCCGCTCGCGCTGGAGGCCGAAGCCGAGCTACTCCGCGCCGCCAAGCGCTGGGAGGATGCCGCGGCCGTCTACGAGGAAGCGGCGGTCCATGCCAAAGACAGCCAGCGTGCCGCGTCTCTTTGGCGAGCGACCGCGTGCATCTTCGAAGAAGAGCTCGGCGACCGGGAACGCGCCCTGCAAGCCTGGGTAACGGCCGCGAATACGAACATCACGTACCTCGACATCTACCGCCGACTCGCCGCCGCGTATCGGGAGCGAGGTCTTCTCGACGAGCTCGCGCGGCTCACCGATGCCCGGATCGACGCTGGAGCCGACACACCGACGCTGGTGGGGTTGCTGCTCGAAAAGGCCGCACAGAGGAGGGACCGCGGCGACGTGGAGGGCGTCATCGAAGCGCTCGACGAATGTCTCGAGCTCGATCCTCACCACTTTGCCGCGCTCCGCGAGCTCGTCGAAACTCACCGAGGCCGTGAGGACTGGCAAGGCGCGGCCGAAGCGCTGATCCGAATCGCGCGCCTCAAACGAAGCACCGACGAGCAAGTCTGGGCATTCTCGCAGCTCGCCGAGCTCTATCACGAGCATCTCGGCGACTTGCCCCGGGCGGAGGCGTCTCTTCGACGAGCGCTCGAGCTAGCTCCGGCGCACATCGAGACGATCGACCGCCTCGCCTCGGTGCTCACGCAGCAAGACAAGCCGCGGGATGCGGCGCGGTTGCTTCAAGAGCTCGTCCGGCGCGCGCCGAGCGACGCGGTGAAGCGAGACTATCGCATTCGGTTGGCGAACACCGTCGAGCTCGCAGGGGAAGCCCGGCAGGCCGAAGCCATGCTCGAGCAACTCAGGGCCGAGGAGCCCACCGATCCCGACGTCATTCTCGCAGTGGCCGACTACTACGGCGCCCAGGGAGCCGGCCCCGCAGAGTCCATGCACCTCAATCGAGCCGTCAACGATCTGCGCGATGCGATCGAAACGCAACCCGGTGACGAGACGCTATGGACGACCTTGGTGCGGGTGCTGAACCGCCGCCACGGGCCGGGAGCGGCGTCGTGCGCGGCGAGCGCAGCGATTGCAGTTGGCCACCCTGCGTCGCTCTTCGAAGGAGACGTCACCGCCCGCAACGAAGCTTTGGGGGAGCCCAAGCTTCCGCTCGCGCCCGGCGTCGACAACCTCGTCGCGCCGAACAACCTCCCGCAAACAGTCCGTCGGCTCTTTGCGCTCTGCGAGGACTCGTTCGACAAGATGCTCCCGTTCGACGCGACCGCGTGGCGTCTGCGCCGGCCCTCGGGACCGCACCGGACTCTCGTCGAGGAAGCTGGGGCGGTCGCCGAAGCGCTTGGGACCAGTGAGCCGAAGCTACGCGTCACCTACGTCGCGCCCGCCTCCTGCATGCCAATCAGCGGTAACCCGCCAATGCTCGTCGTCGGCGGCAACCTCCACGAGATGACCACGCCCGAAGAGCGCGTCTTCCTATTCGCGCGGGCGCTCAAGGTGGCCTCCAGCCACCTGGCCCCCGCATTGCGCGCGCGTCCCGAGGAGCTCGACGCCGCATTGCTCGCGCTGCTTCAAGGGCATGACCCCAGCCGACCGAGCGGCGCAGAACCGAAACAGCTTCAGGACCTGCGCAAGAAGCTGCTCAAGGCGGTCCCACGACGCTGGCGCGACGAGGTCGAGAGCTTGGTCCTCGAATTGCGCGGCAATTCGTCGTTTTCCACCCGGCTCGTGCCGTTCGCGGTCAGCGCGCTCGGCGACCGCGCGGCGCTGACCCTCACCGGCGACCTGCCCTCCGCGGTCGACGCGCTTCTCAAGATCGCCGGACACAAAGCGCCCGCCGGCCGGGCCGCCCGACTCGCCGCAGTCCGCGAAACCCCCGAGGCGTGGGCGCTGGTCCGTTTCGCCATCAGTGACGCACATTTTGAAGCCCGGGCCCAAGCTGGTGTAGATCGTTGAGAACGATGCGATTGGGTTTCATCGGTCCTGCGGACACCGACACCGCCGCTCTCGAGCGGGCGGCCAAGCTCTTGATCGTAGGCTGCGAGGTCGACCAGGTGATCTATCTCGGGGAAGACGACGCTCTCCGGGAGTTCGTCGTCGCACATGAGTCCGAAGATAACGGAGACCGCGTGGAGCAACGGGTGGCGCAGGTGGCCGCAACCGGATCACCTTCCGATATCGAAGAGGTGCTCCTGCGGCTTCGAGGTGCACGCTACCTCGAGAAGCTTCGCGTTGCCCCGCGTCCACCGACCAGAGCCATGGAGATGCTCGACGATCGCATCGTCCTGATCGTCCGCAACAAGGCGACGATCGGGGAAGACGACGTGGTGAACTCGAACATCGTCGTCTATGGGGACGCCACCGAGATGATATTCAAGCGGTTCGGCCCTCGCTGCTTCTTCTCTCCGGGCCCGCTCGCGTGCGGCAACGTCGGCCTTCTCGACGACCAGTCCGAAGCAGGTGGCGTCGTCCTCAAAGCGATCGACCTCGCTGGTGAGATTCGGTGGACCGAGCCGATTCAGGGGCGGGGTGCCAAGGTCATGGTGGCGCCGTGACGGCCCGGCGGGTCGCCATCTACGGGGGGAGCTTCGATCCGCCACACCTCGGGCATGTGCTTTCGGTCGCTTGGGCGCTGTCCGCCGCCGACATCGACGAGGTCTGGGCGCTCCCCACCTGGAAGCATGCGTTCGGCAAAGCCCACGGGGCTTCCTTCGACGCCCGCATGACGATGTGCGAGCTGGCATTTGCTCCGTTTCGAGGCGTCTCCTCGATGGACATTGAGCGCGAGCTGGGTGACGTGAGCCGAACGCTCCACACCCTCGAAACGATTCGGTCTCGACACCCCGATGTCGAGCTTCGACTGCTGATTGGCGCTGACGTCCTCCAAACGGTCGATCGCTGGTACCGATGGAATGACGTCATCCGGCTGGCCCCGCCATTGGTCGTCGGGCGCGATGGCTATCCCGCACCCGAGGATTGCCCCATTTCGATTCCCAACGTGAGCTCTTCCGACGTGCGGGCCGCGCTCGATCAAGGGCGGGATCTGAACGGTTTCGTCCCGACAGCTGTCATCGCCCACATCCGAAAGCACGGTCTCTACGCGAGCGACGAATGAAGGTCCTCATCATCGGGCGCGGGCGAGTCGGCAGCGGGCTTCGCAGAACGCTGAGCAGACGCGCCGAGATCGAGGTGAGCTCTGCGGGAAGGAAGATCTCCGCATCGGCCGTGCGCGCCGCAGACGTACTCGTGCTTGCAGTCCCCGACGACGCGATCGAAGAAGTCGCCGAAACGATCGCCCCCCACCTAAAAGCCAAGGCTAAGGTGTTGCACTGCGCTGGGGCACGGAGTGTCGACGAGCTTCGGGCGTGCGCGGCCCGTGGCGCCGCAGTCGGCGTCATGCATCCACTCGTGTCCTTTCCGAGCAAGCGCAGCCATCCAAGCCTGCGGGGGGCGTCCTTCACCATCAGCGGTGATCGATCCGCCATTGCGGCGAGCCGGAGGATCGCGGCCGCGTGCGGGGCGCGCACCGTGGTCGCCAACACGGACGATCCGGCTTACCATGCGGCGGCCGCCCTCGCGGCAAATGGAGCGGCCGCGCTCGCCTTCGCCTCGGTGTCGCTACTCGAACGGCTCGGGTTCGACAAGCGGGCCGCCGAGCAAGCGATCGGAGGGCTGCTCGGGAGCGTTGGAGAAAACGTGCAAGACCTCGGAGTACCCGAGGCACTGACCGGTCCAGTTGCGCGGGGTGATGTCTCGACCGTGGCACGGCACCGAAGCGGGGTTCGCCGCTTGAGCCGCGAAGCGCTATCGACCTACGACGCGCTGATCCCGGTCATCGTGCGCTGCGCCCGTGCTGTGGGGCTGTCGAAAGCGAAAGCAGCCAAAATCCTCGGCGAGATCGAGCGCTGATCACTCCGCCGCTTCGACGGAGCCTTCGACGGTTTCGAACCGAATCGCGTCGGCGCCGCCGAGCGCGACGACTCTAGCGCCCTTCGCGACCTCACCGGCCAGAATTGCTGCCGCCAGCGGCGCCTCGACCATGCGGCCGATTGCTCTACGCATCGGGCGCGCCCCGAGATCAGCGTCATAGCCTCCAAGGGCCACGAGCGCGTCGATCGCCGTTGGGTCCACCACGAGCTCGACCCCTTGACGCTCGCGAAGCTGCGCGGCTACGCGGGCCGTCATGCGCCGCGCGATCTCGGCCACTTCGTCGCGGCTCAACGGCCCGAAGAACAAAGGTTCGTCGATACGATTCCACAGCTCCGGTGGAAGCGCGCGGCGCGCGGCAGCGAGCCCGGCAGACAGCCCATCGCCCTCACCTTCGGAGGCGCCCCGAAAACCAATCGAGCTCTGACCACGCGTGGAGTGTTGCGCACCGAGGTTCGAGGTCATCACGACGATCGTGTGCGTGCAGTCCACAGTCCTGCCCTTCCCGTCGGTAAGACGCCCGTCCTCGAGAAGCGGCAGAAGCGACTGGAGTACGTCCATATGCGCCTTCTCGATCTCGTCGAGCAGAACCAACTGGTACGGTCGGTGCCGAATCGCCTCTGTGAGCTGCCCGCCGGTATCGTGGCCGATATACCCGGGCGGTGCGCCAACGAGCTTGGCCACGGCATGGGCCTCGCTCAGCTCACTCATGTCGATCCGGGTCATCGGACAACCCATGAAGAAGAGCTCGTTCAACGCGCGCGCAGTTTCAGTCTTTCCGACGCCGGTCGGACCGAGGAACAAGAAGGTCGCGAGTGGCCGCCGACCGTGAAAACCGGCGGCACCCTTTCGGAGCGCGTCGGAGACGCGACTCATCACGTCCGTATGGCCGACGACGTGCTCGGCTAGATGGCGCTCGAGCTCGAGCAACTTCTGCGAATCGCTGACGAGTAGGCGCTCGACCGGAACGCGAACCTTCTCGGCCACCACCTGGGCGATCGCCTCCCGGTCGACTACCGCGCCACCGCGTCGACGAAGGCGCGCACCGGCGAGGTCGAGCAGCCCGATCGCTTTGTCCGGCAAGCTCTGATCGGGGATGTAGCGAACCGATAGGTCGACGGCCGATTCGACCGCCGATTCGTCGTACGCGATGCCGTGATGCACCTCGTAACGTGGCGCGATCCCCTGCAGGATCTCGACGGCGTCCTCTGGGCTCGGCTCGGCGATGTGAATTGGCGAGAAGCGTCGGGCGAGCGCTGCGTCTCGCTCGACGTACTTGCGGTACTCGACATCGGTGGTTGCACCGATGCACGGAAGCTCTCCTCGGGCGAGCGACGCTTTGAGCTCGTGGGCGAGATCATCCGGCGAATCGCCGCCCGTGAACAAGGCATGCACCTCATCGATGAACAACACGATCTTGCCGTCGGCGCGCTTCACCTCGAACTGAAGACGGCGCATCCGCTCCGAGAGCGCGCCCCGAACACCGGTCCCCGAGACCAAGCCCCCAGCCGACAGCTCGACGATGATCGTGCCCTCGAGTCCCCGCACCCCTTCACCGCCGAGCGCCAAGCGCCGCGCGAGCCCCTCTACGATGGCGGTCTTGCCAACGCCGGGCGGCCCCACGAGAATTGGATTGTTCGAGCGGCGTCGCGCCAGAACGTCGAGCAGACGTTCGATCTCAGCGTCGCGCCCGATCACTTCGTCGATGCGCCCGAGCGAAGCCATCTCGGTGAGGTTCCTTCCGAGCTTGGCTAGGGTTGGATACATCCGCGCATCGAGACTGAAGGGCGAGGACGAAGGAACGATCAGATCTTCGTCGGCTTCGACCGGGCCCCGAAGCGGCACCTCGATCGCCGGCTCATCGGGCTCTCCATCGGAACGTTCAACGCGAAGCTCGATCAACGGCGCTGCTTCCGCCGTGCGGCGCGCGGACGGTCGAGAGGGCTTGGCCGCAGGCGTCGAAGAAAACGACGCGGTCGGCCTAATCTGCGTCGCGGTCGACGGCGCGGACCTCGGTTCGTCGGGGTGGAGCGCGTTGCTCACGGCCTCCTGGACACGCTTCGAGCCAGCACCGATTTCTTCGAGACTTCGGTGCGCAGCACTCCGCGAGTCACGCGCGATCGCAAACAAGACGTGCGCAGGCAGCACCTGGGGTGCCTCCATGGCTTTCGCGATGCGATAAGCACGTTCGACCGCGCGCTCCAACGCGCTCACCGGCTCCGAATCCACGACGCGAATTGCGCTCAAGAGGTCTGCCTCCCTCACGCCGAGCCGCGAGAGCAGGCTCCCCATGGGCCCGCCAGACTGGAGCATGACGAGAAGGAGGTACGCCGTCGACGGGCTATGCCCGCGCCGTTGAGCCTCGCGCTGCGCGCGCGCGACCAGTCCTTTGACCCCCCCGCTGACTGTCGTCATTCGTGCTTGGTTCCTGGCTCGGAGGTAACCGTCACCGCCTTGGGGCACAACTTTTCGGCGGGCTCCAGGAGCAGTGCTTGCGAGAATCCTACATTTCCGCACCTTATCACCCTGTCACTGTAAAGTTCTAGTTGTTAGCCTGATCCTGGACCACCTCCCAGGAGCAAGCTGTGAATCCACGTCTCGCATTCGTCGCCACCGCCCTCGCAGCGGTCATTTCGTCCCTCACGCCCTGGCAGGCCGCAGAGGCGGCTTCCGGCCTTCACGCCAAGATCATCCTGACCCAGCGGGGCATCTCCCGGTCTCTCTCGGAGTCCGGCGTCATTCGGTTCGCTTCCGCCAACAAAGCGACGCGCTTGCTCGAGAGCACCGACGCGCCCGTCGAGGACCGCCACTGGAACGCCAACCTGGTCGTCCGCTTCAGCCAACCCGTCGGCGACTCGGAATTCGAGGTGTTGTTCTACGACATTCAAACCGCCGAGCGGAAGTTCATCGCGCCCGCCATGACGGTGTTCGTCAACGACCGAAACCAGCGGACGATTGTCCACAAGCTACGTTTGAAGCGTCCCCAATTCGAGCCCAATCGTCGGCTCGAGATGGTCGTGACCGTCCGACGCCAAGAGGTCGGCCGTTACCGCTTTCAAATTCTCGGGGACAGGGTACAACACAGCGGCGAAGTCACCTTCTCGGATGACGAAGCCCGCTGATCCGTGCTCACACTAGATGATGTCACCACGAGAGCCTCGCAAGGCTCGCTAGACTTGGTTTACGTTCTGGTCGGAACGGAGCGCTTGCTGATCGAGCGCGCCGTGGATGCGGTTCGCAGGGCCGTCGACGCCATGGGCGCGCCCGGGTTCAACGTCGAGATCTTCGACGGAAAAGGGCTTGAAGCGGGGCGCGCAATTTCGGCCGCTCGAACGCTCCCGATGATGGCGGACAAGCGACTGGTTCTCGTCCGTCGTTTCGACGCCATGACTCCAACGGAGCAGAACCACCTCGCGGAATACCTCGGCGATCCGAGCGACAGCGCCTGTTTCGTCATGACGGCCGACAAGCTGGATGGCCGCTCGAAGCTTGGAAAAGCGGCAAAGAAGAAGGGCTGCCTCGTCGACGCAAAGCCTCTGCGCGGGCGCGAGCTCCGCGAGTTCATCCGCGCCGAGGCGACCGCGCGCGACCACAAGATCGCGCCGCAGGCGATCGAGACCTTGCTTGATGCCGTGGGTGATGATCTCGCGGCGATCGACGACGCGATGGAGCGACTCTCGCTGTTCGTCGGAGCCGGCCAGCGAATCGACGCCGAAGCGGTGATGCAGTGCGTGACCCGAATCCGCGTCGAATCGATTTGGAGCCTGGTCGATGCGATCGGGCTCAAGGACAGGCGCAAAGGCGTTGCCGCGGCACAGTCGCTCCTCGATGATCGCGAGCCACCGCTTCGCCTGCTGGCGATGGTGGCGCGTCAACTACGCATCGTGGCGCGCATGCGCGAGGCGCTCTCCGAGGGTCTCCGTCCGCAGGAGGCGGCCAAACGGGCCGGAGCTCCCCCATTCAAGGCCGCAGACCTCACGGAGTCCGCCCGGCGCTTCACTGCGGACAGCCTGGGCGACGCGTTCGCGCTGATCGCCGAGGCCGATCGCGCGCTCAAAGGTAGCAAGCGCCCGCCGGACGTGGTCCTGCAAGACGCCGTGCTCGCGCTCTGCGCGGATCGCCGCTAGCGCCACCCTCTCGCAGACGCGAGCTTGGGCTCAGCCCTGAAGCCCGTTGACTTGATGAGTGAGTCTGGAGATGTACCGCGAGCCGGTCTTGCGGTGGTAGATGCCCTTCGAAACCGCGCCGTCAATACGGCTAATTGCCTCGATGAGCGCCTTCTTCGCCGCACCGGAATCACCGGCCTCGACAGCCGAGCGGACGCGCTTCACGCATGTCCGTACATTGGTGCGAATGTTGCGATTTCGCGCGGTGCGCTTGATCGTCTGGCGAGCTCGCTTTTTTGCTGAAGCGTGGTTGGCCACTCTGATATCCTCCCCGTGGGGACGCGGGTGGTAGCCCTGCCAGCCTGGCCTGTCAAGCCGGGATAAGAGCCTTGCGGGCCCCTCCCCTAAAAGACATACACGCTCGTGTCCCGACGCCAACAAACCTTGAATTGGCTCGCATCGCTCGTGACCGAGCGCCGGAAGCTCGTGGTCGCGGTTTCGGTCCTGACCGCCCTCGCGTTCGCGACGCAGATCCCCAAGCTGAAGGCGGACCCGGCTCCCGAGAGCCTACTCTCGTCTTTCGAGGGTGAAGAGTACGCCCTCATTCAGCAGCGGTTCGAGGAATGGTTCGGCAAACGGCGCGAGGCCGTGCTGATTCTCGTCGAGGCCGACGACGTCTTGTCGAGGGACACCCTGCAGCGAATCCACGACATCTCGCTCTACTTCGCGGAGAAGCCGTGGGTCGAAAAGGTCGCCGGGCTGACGACCCTGAACATCCCCCGGCGCGAAAAGGGCGCGGATGACGATGACGACGGCGAGCTCGACGAGCTCGACGGTCTCGAAGAAGTAGGTGGCGCCGGAGACGAAGACCTCGACGATCTCGACTCGCTTGATGATCTCGATTCGCTCGACGAAGCAGAAGTCGAGGACGCGCAAGGCAATCTCGAAGACGCCGCCTTCAACGCGCTGCTCGATATCATCGAAAGCGATCCGGACCGGTTCCCAGGCGGCATCGCGGTGCTCGGCCCCGCTCTTTCGAGCGAGTTGAAGACGGATCCCATCGTGCAAGGCGCGGAGGTGACCGAGCAAGAGGCCGCCGAGCTCGCGAAAGCAATCGAGGGCAACCCACTCCTCGTCGGGCGTCTAATCGACGACGATCACACGCTCGCCGGCATAGCCCTCCAGCTGCCGGAGCTCGATCCGCGAGAGATGCAACGAGCCATGAAAGATCTCCGCGCTTCGCTCGCGCGGCCGGAGCTCCAGGACCTGGAGCTTCACGTAGGGGGACTGCCCTACCTTCGGAGCGTCATCGTCGCCAAGATGCGCGAGGACAACCTCCGACTGATCCCTCTGACGGTCCTCGTTTGCCTGATTCTCCTGACGATTTCGTTCCGCTGGGCTGCAGGTGTCCTGCTTCCTCTGGGGGCGGTCGCCATCACCGCGCTCGTCACCGTCGGCGGCATGGGGCTCTTTGGCGAGCCCATGAACATCCTCAACAACGTAATCGTGCCGTTGTTGATCATCATCGGCATCAGTGACGCAACCCACCTGATTCAGCGCTATCGTGACGAGGTTCACGACGAGGAAGCGCAAGACGACGCGGGCCGCACGGCAGCCGGCAGGCGCACCGTCAAGGCGATGGCCGTCGCCTGCATGCTCACGTCGGCAACGACAGCGGTTGGTCTCGCATCCCTCGTCGTATCGAAGACGGTGATGCTCCGGCACTTCGGCCTCACGTCAGGCCTCGGCGTGATGATCTCGTACGTGGTGATCATCACCTTCGTACCGGCAATCCTGACCTGGGTCACCCCGCCCAAACGCGAGGAAGTACGGCGCGAGCGCACCAGCATGTTCACCAACGTGACGAGCAGTCTCGTGGCGAGGCTGCTGCAATGGCGCTGGGCAGTTCTACTCGGCACCGCACTCTTCACGATCGGCGCGGGCTACGTCGCAAGCCGGATCACGGTCGACCATGCGCTGCTCGATCAGTTCGACGAAACCGACCCCGTTTACACGACGACCATTCTCATCGAAGAGAAGCTCGCCGGCGTGCGCCCGCTCGAAGTGGTGCTGGTCAGCACCGAGGACGATCACTTCCTCGAACCAGAGCTGATTCAGAGCATTCAACGAATCCGAAATTGGGCCTCGCTCCGGCCCGAGATCATTCGCACGCTGAGCTATGGCGACATCTTGCGCGAGTCGTACGCGCTCCTTTCCGGAGACCCGACCGTGCGCTCCGAGAATTTCAAGAGCAAGAAGCAGGTCAAAGGCCTGGTCACGATGATGAGCCAGCGCAAACCGAGCCCCTTGAGCGATTGGCTCACGGAAGACGGCAAGAGGGTTCGCGTGCAGTTCAAGCTTCGCGACGTTGGTGCCCAAGCGACGATGCGTTTCCTCGATACACTCGACAGGATTATCGAGCTCGAGCTCGGCGACGATGAAACGGTATCGGTCTCGTTCACGGGCGAGGCCTACACGGGGTCTCGGGGCCAAGCGGCCGTCGTAAACGACCTGATGGGAAGCCTGCTCGTGGCCGTGGTCGTGATCTTCCTACTGCTTGCTTTCTTCTTCCGAAGCATCCGCCTCGGTCTGCTGAGCATTCCGCCTAACCTGATCCCGCTGGTCGCCACGATGGCGTATATGGTGTGGCGCGAGATCCCGCTGAACGTGTCCACAGTCATCATCTTCTCGATCAGCCTCGGGCTGGCGGTGAACGGCACGATTCACGTGCTCGCGCGCTTTCGCGAGGAGATGCAGCATGGCATCGGCCGCGAAGCTGCGCTCGTACGCGCGGCCAAGGGCACGGGTCGCGCAATCGTGATCTCGTGCGTGACGCTCATGGCGGGCTTCGGCGTCTTGCTCTTCAGCTCGTTCGTGCCTGTGCGGAGCTTCGGGGAGCTGATCGCAGTGACGATCGGCGGATGCCTCGTAGCGACGTTGATCGTGCTTCCGCCACTGCTTCGCGTGGCTGGTGGCGACGGCGGCGTCCGCGAAACCGATTAGCGGCCGAGCCGGTCGATGACGGCCGACGCAAAGCCCTTCGTGTCGAGCGTGCCTCCGAGGTCGCGGGTCTTCTGCCCTTCCGACAGCGCTTGGTTGTACGCTTCGCGAATCGCGGCTGCCGCCGACCGGCAGGCCTCGTCCCGCCGCGTGTCGGCGATGTGGTTCAGCATCATCACCGCCGACATCAACAGCGCGAGTGGATTGGCGACGCCCTGCCCGGCAATGTCGGGCGCCGACCCGTGCACCGCCTCGAAGACTGCATACTCATCGCCGATGTTGGCGCCGGGAATCACGCCGAGGCCGCCGACGAAGCCTGCGCAGAGATCGCTCAACACGTCGCCGTAGAGGTTCTCGAGCAACAGCACGTCGAACTGCGTCGGGTCCTGGACCAACTTCATGCATCCAGCGTCGATGATGACCTCCTGATACTCGATGTCCGTGAAGCCTTCTTTCTCATGGACCTCACGCGCGCATCGGATGAACATGCCGTCGGTGAGTTTCATGATGTTGGCCTTGTGCATCACCGTAACCTTCTTTCGGCCGCGTTCGCGCGCGTACTGGAAGGCCCAGCGCGCGATTCGGGTCGATGCTGTCTCGGTGGCGACCTTCAGACTCGTGACCACGCCCTTCGTGACTTCGTTCTCGATGCCGCTGTAGAGGCCCTCCGTGTTTTCGCGAATGACCACCAAGTCCACGCCCTCGTATCGAGTCGAGATCCCCGGCAGATTGCGAACCGGCCTAACGGCCGCATAGAGGTCCAGACGCTTGCGGAGCTGCACGTTGACCGAAGTGAAACCTTTGCCCACCGGCGTCGTGCAAGGCCCCTTGAGCGCCAGGCCGCGCTCGCGCACGGCATCCAAGGTCTCTTCGGGAAGAACTTCGCCGTGCATCTCGAGGGCGGCGACGCCAGCATGATGCTCGACCCAATCGACTGGCGCGCCAGCGGCCTCGAGGACGCGAGTCGTAGCATCCGCGACTTCCGGGCCGATTCCGTCACCCGGGATGAGAACGATTTGGTGCGTTGTCATTTCCAGCTCCGTGCCCAAGAGTAGCGCTTGCGCACCAATCGCCAATGCGCTTCAAGGAGAATCATGCCGGAAAAAGACGTGGTCATGCGGGCCATGACCAATGATGGGGCATTTCGAATCGTCGCGGCGAGGACGACCGACACTGCTCGCGGGGTGATCGCGGCCCAAAAACTGTCGGGAGTCGTCGCGAGTGACATGGCCGACCTCGTGACCGCCGCTGTGCTCTATCGAGAAACGATGGCGCCATCGTTGCGCGTTCAGTGCATCGTACGGTTCGCTGACGCGGGCGGTCAGCTCGTAGCCGACTCCCATCCCGACGGCTGGAGCCGAGGTTTGGTCCAGGCACCCTCCCCCGATTCGCCGCCCAACGTCCGGGAAACGCCTGCAACCTTGGAAATGATGCGCACCTTGCCGAACTCCGATCTCCATCGTGGCGTCGTCGAAGTTCCGAAGAACGGGAATCTCTCGGAGGCTTTCATGCGTTACATGCAGCTATCCGAACAAATCGTCTCGATGATTTCACTGGGCTCCGTGGTCGAGGGTCGGACCCCGACTGCTGGCGGGTATGTCGTGCAGCTCTTGCCCGAAGCCGCGGAAGCGGAGGCCGCGATGGAGACCATGACCAAGCGCCTCGAAAGCTTCGTCGAGATTCGAGACCGACTCCAAGCGTCGGACGGGTCTCCTGCGCGTCTCATCGAGCAGATCTTCGAAGGCATGCCGTTTACTTGGTTGCACGAAAGCCAGGTTCGCTTTGGCTGCCAATGCAGCCAGCTCCGCGTGATGACCACCCTGAGCTTGCTCGACCGTTCCGAAGTTCAAGAGCTGGTCGACGAAGGCGAGCCGCTGAGCGTCGGATGCGACTATTGTGGCGCTTCTTATACCGTCGAAATCTCGCACCTTCAGGGGCTCTTGAGCGCCAGCTGACCGGCCCGGCTTTCTTGCCGGGATCGGTCGGCGCGGCGCATTCTTCCGCCGATGTCCGCGAAGCCAGCTAAGACTTCCGGCGGGGAGCTCGTTCGTCGCGCAGGCGTCGTCGCTGCGGGGACGCTCACCTCGAGGATCCTCGGCGCGGTACGAGACGCGGTCGTTGCCGCTGTATTCGCGCTCGCCGCAACCGACGCCTTCTGGCTGGCGTTCACCATTCCGAACGCGCTTCGCGTCCTTCTCGGTGAGGGTGCGGTGTCTGCCGCGTTCGTCCCCGTGTTCACAGAAGTCCGCGAGCGCGAGGGGAAGGCGCGGGCCACGGAATTCTATCGCAACTTGGTCGGCGCCATGGCCGTCGTGTTGGCGGTCGTGAGCCTGGTCGGAGTCCTGGGCGCGCCGTGGATCGTCAAAGCCTATGCCTGGGGCTTTCAACGCGATGAGGCTCTCTTCGAAACGACGATCACCCTCACCCGCTTGCTCTTCCCGTACATCTTCCTGATGGGGATCTCGGCGCTGATGATGGGCGCCCTGCACGCAAGCAGACGCTTCGCGGCGCCCGCGTTCGCCCCTGCTCTTCTCAACATCGCGCTCATTGCGGCCGCGCTGCTGCTCGCACCGATGCTTCGCGACCTCGGCTGGCCCGCGATCTTCGCGCTCGCCATCGGGGCGCTCCTCGGTGGTGCGCTTCAGGTGCTTGCCCAAGTTCCGTCGATCGCCAAGGAAAGGCTACTCGTCCGCCCACGCATCGGGTTCAGCGACGTCTACGTGCGCAAGTGTGCCCGGTTGATGGTGCCGCTCCTCGCGGGGCTCGGCGTCTACCAGCTCAACGTCTTACTGTCCCGCCTGTTCGCCTCTTTTCTCCCCACCGGAAGCGTCAGCTATCTCTACTACGGCCAGCGTTTGGCCGAGATTCCGCAAGGCATGTTCGCGCTTGCCATCGCTTCGGCTGCGCTGCCGTCACTGAGCCATGCGGTCGCTCACGGCGACGAGGACGAAGCCAAGCGCTTGTTTCGGCACACGCTCAGGCTTTCGCTGTTCGTCGCAATTCCCGCGGGCGTTGCGCTGGCCATCCTCGCCGAGCCCACGGTGACGGTCTTCTTCGGGCGCGGACGCTACGACGCCACAGCGATTCACGAAACCGCGCGGTCTTTCATCTGGCAGGCCGGAGGGATTTGGGCGGTCGCGTCGGTGCGCACGATCATCCCGATGTTTCATGCGCACAACGACACGCGAACGCCTGTCGTGGCGAGCGGCGTCAATCTCGTGATCTTCATCTCGTTGAGCCTCGCGCTCATGGGGCCAATGCAGCACGCCGGACTTGCCGCAGCTACCACTGCAGCAGCGGTGGCGCAGCTCGTGGCGCTACTGTGGTTGCTTCGTGTCCGGACGGGGTATCTCGGAATGAGGGAAATCAACGGCAGCCTCGTGCGCGTGCTCGTTGCCAGCGGCGCCATGGGAGCTGTCCTCTGGGCAGGTGCGAGCTTCGGACGTTGGGAGCTCGGAGGCAACGATCCACACAATATCGGGGTATTCATCGGTACCGCCGCGCTGGGGCTCGTCACCTACCTCGTCGTCGCTGCCGCGCTCGGCTCACCGGAGCTTCGTGACCTCCGAGCCGCGCTGCGTCGCCGCGCGCGTGCGTGACCGGGTAACGGCGCTACAACCCCACGATGGATGTGCTCGACGCCGAGTTCATTGCAGGCGCGACGGCCCTCGGGCAGTTGCCGGCACCGACGTTTGCCGAGGTAGCCTTCGCCGGGCGTTCGAACGTCGGCAAGTCGAGCCTGATCAACAATCTCGTTGCTCGAAAGAAGCTCGTGCGCACGAGCAGCGCGCCCGGCTGCACGCGCGCCATCAACCTCTTTCGAGTGCGGCTGCGAACCGATGCAGGGGACGCGCACCTCGACTTGGTGGACCTACCCGGGTACGGGTATGCGCAGCGCAGCAAGGCGGAGCGCAAATCGTGGGGCCCGTTGATCGAGGGCTTCCTCAGAGAACGACCGGGGCTGCGGGGCGCCGTGGTCATCATCGACATCCGGCGGGGCGTCCAGGACGACGACCTGCAGCTTCTCGAGTTCTTGGAGAGCATCGGCGTCACCCCCGTCGTCGTGGCCACCAAGCTCGACAAGCTGCCTGCCAACAAACGCAAGCCGGCGGTCGCAAAGCTTCGCAATCAGTTGGGTCGTGCGGTGACCCCCTACAGCTCGGTCAGCGGAGAGGGACGCGACGCGCTCTGGAAACGTCTTCTCCAAGTGAGCAGCATCGATCGAGCGGAGGCGGCGCCGCGGCCGTAGCTCTCATTCGTCGAGGTCGAGCTGCAGCGTCTGGTCGGGATTGCGAAGCCGCAGGTTTGACGGATCGCCGAGCATGAGCGCCGGATCGCTCCCGCCAGCCTCCGCGCTCCCCGGTGCCGTCGGCAGAAGAGCGGGGTCGGGAAGATCGGGCGCGGCGGGTCCCATCATTTGGTCGAGGTAGCCTCGGAGCTTGCTTTGGCGCTGCGGCGCGACCAGGCGAAGCGCCTCGTCGGCGTTGTGGCGCGCGGCCCGCGCATCGCCTGCGGCGTCGAACAGACCCGCAGCCTGGACACGCAACTGCCAGTTCTCCGAATCGAGCGCGAGCGCCCGGTTCATGTTCGCGCCGGCGACGTCCAGATCGCCAACAGCTAAATGATACTGCGCCCAGACCGCCCAAAGCACTGGTGAGTCAGGACTCAACTGCTCCGCGGTCTCGAGCTCGATCCGCGCGCGCTCGAGGTCCGAAAGCCCCAAGTGAATGGTCGCGAGCGTCAGATGCGCACGACCGTAGCGCGGCGATTGCTCGATCACGGCCGTGACCAGCCGATTCGCCTCCGCGAGCTCGGTGTCGGCTGCTTCAGGCTCTCCATTGGCGGCCAGCATCCCGGCTTGTGCGAGGCTGAGCCGCGCCATGCTGAGCTGCCGCGGCCCGTCCGGACGCAGCTCCGTCGCGGCCTCCAGCTCTTCGAGTGCCTGCGGCAGGCCACCCGACTCGACCAGCACCGTCGCGTGCACCACCCGCAGCGAGGGAGACAAGGGGTCCAGCTCGAGCGCCGTCTCGACCATCGGCAGCGCCGCCAACCCGTCTCCCGAACGGGCGAACACGCGCATCGGGCCGCGACCTCCCCAAGGGTCGTAGTAGGCCGACGCTTTCCCGGACTCCGGCTCCAGCACCGCGGTGACGAAGTAGCCGAGCATTCCGGACGGGTCGGCCGGGGCTTGATCGGCGCCGAACGCCCAAACCTCAGCGACCATGGCGTCTACACCCTGCGCCCGGAGCAGGGCCGTCATCGCGGTCGCGAGCTCCAGCGGATAGAGCTCAACGCGCTCTTCGTGCGCCTGAATCGTGGCGAGCGTTTGATCGGCCGAGAGTACCTCGCGCGGAAGCGCACGCTCGAGCGACCAGCGTGAAGACTCGCCGTGCAATTGCTGCGCGAGAGCAGCCGGCTCGCCAGCCCAAGCGTCCACGCTGGCGGGGAGTGCGAATATGCTTGCATAGGTGCCAGCTCGAATCTGGTCGCGTTCGAGATACGCGGCGAGCTCGGAAGCGCCGAGGGGGCGGAGCGGCGGTATCTCTTCGAGCGCTACGGTTTGGAACCGGTAGGCTGCGTAGCCGACTCCCACGAGCGCCAGCAGCACGCTCGCAACGATCGCGGCGCGCCCTTTTGAGGCGAACTCCGGGGGAGGCTCCTGTACGGGCTCGACGCCGCCCTTTCGCATGCAGCGGGGGCACCTCGGTTTGCTCTCCGGATGCTCAGGCGTGAATTCCTCATCGCAGCTCGCGCAGAAATACTTCGTCGACATGGAGCACGAGCATAGGGCTACGGTGGCGAGCCGTCGACCGGCGGGTCGGGCACGAAACCCGCACGGTGGATACGTGCAACCGCGAACCCGCACTCGCGCGCGACTCCCTCGCGCCACTCTCGATCCCAGAGCTCGACTTCGCACCGGGTGTCGCCCAAGTCGATCTCGAGGAGTGGCTTTGCCTCGGCAGGATCGCTCCGATCCGCGCGGGTCGACTCGAGCGAGCAGCAGTCGAGCCCGCGAAGCTGGTCGATGAGGGTTGCGTATTCCTTCTTTGAGACCGTCCTCGCGGTGCTCATCATGGTCCCACCCGAGCTGCGGGTGGTCGTCGTGAGCTTGCGGTTTGCCTCGAGGACTGCGTGCAGGCTGTCGCGCTCCGACGAGCGGCTGACAACACTCCAGGAAACCACCACCGTATCGGGAGGCACGCGAGGAAGTGCAACTTCCTTTTCCGAATCACCCTTCTTACAGCCCAACAAAGAGATGACGGCGATGACCCACACGATGCGCATCGGGCACACTATACTCCATGACGATGGCCGATGAGCTCGACTGCCTGACCTGTGGCGCTTGCTGCCGAACGGGAACCGACGGCCGGCTCCTGATTCCACCCGAGGACCTCGCTCGATGGCGAGCGATGGGCCGCGATGACATCGCCGACGCTGTGCAGCCAGGACACTTCGGGCTGCTCGGCTTCGCCACACGAGACGACGGGTCCTGCGTTCACCTGGGAACGGAGGGAAACCCAAACGCTTGCCAGATCTACGAGATTCGCGGGACGACCTGCCGCGAGTTCGAAAAGGGAAGCCCGCAGTGCTTGGAATTCCGGAGAGACGCCGGTAAAACCTCCCCATGATCCTCAGGGCCGGTCTGGCCGTGGCCTCGTGCCTCGGGCTCTTTGCGTTCGCCGGGCCTGCGAGCGCCGATCTGCCCCCCGAGGAAGTTGGCCGTGTCATGCGCTTGCCCGAGACGGTGAGCGATCACTGGGTCTGGGTGCCCGATCGCTTGATCCGTCATTCGGTGCTGTTCGACGGAGACACGGGACGCATGCTCGGCGCGATCGACGCTGGCACCCAGGTCAGCCCAAAGATCCCGCTCTGGTCGCGCGCGCGCAACGAGATCTACAGCGTCGACACCGTGTACTCGCGGGGTCATCGCGGCGAGCGGAAGGACTATCTCGTCATCTACGACTCGCGCACGCTCGATGCCAAAGGCGACACCGAGATCCCGCCTCGTTCGATGGACACGGGCACCGGCATCGCATTGGTGGGCATGCTCGACGGCGATCGATTCGTCATCATGCTGAATCATTCACCGGGCGCCTCGGTGTCCATCGTGGACGTCGAACAACGACAGCTGAGCTCCGAGATCCAGACACAGGGCTGCGCAGGGGTGTTCCCTGCCGGCCCGAATCGATTCGGCATGTTGTGTGGTGATGGAACGGTGATGACGGTTCACATCACCGACGACGGCAAGCTCGATCATCTCGCACGGAGCGCACGGTTCTTCGATCCGGTCGTCGACCCCGTCACCGAGAAGGGTGTCCGCGACGGCACGACCTGGTGGTTCGTCTCGTTCGAAGGGATGCTACACGAAGTCGATTTCAGCGAAGACGCGCCGGTTCCCAAACCCGCTTGGCCCTTGTTCTCCGAAAATGAGCGCGCGAACGGATGGCGGGTCGGCGGCGCCCAGCACATCGCGTATCACCCGGGAACCAAGCGGCTCTATTCGATCGTTCACGAAGGCGGCCCGGGCTCACACAAGGACCCTGGTCCGGAAATTTGGGTCTATGACCTGCGCGTCAAGAAGAAGATCGACGTGTTCGAGACGCCGAACCTGATGGCTGCCTTCCTCGGCCCGCAAGCGGGGTTCGATGCGAGCAGCACGACCGGCAAGTTGCTCAACTTCGTGCTCCCGAACTTGGGTGTGCACAGTATCGCGGTCACACGAGACGATGCACCCCTTCTATTCTACCGCCATGCGGACCTCGGCGCCGTTGGCGTGCTCGACGCCCTGAGCGGCCAGCACCTCCGCGACATCGATGAAGCCGGCGTCTCGGGAACGCTATTGGTGGTCCCATGACCGTCGATCTCGTCATCGCCTGGTCGATTCGTCTTGGGCTCGCTCTGCTCTTCGTCGCGGCAGCCTGGCACAAGCTCTCCGACCGGCGGCGGTTCGAAACCGCAGTACGCGCTTACGAGCTGCTGCCAAAGCGGGCGTCGTCGCTTCTCTCTTGGTTGCTCCCCGCAGTCGAAGCGGCCATCGCAATTGGGCTCCTCTACCCCGCATGGCAGCGGTCCGCGGCCATCGCCGCGGCCGGAGTGCTTCTCCTCTACACCGGCGCCATGGCCGTCAATCTCGCGCGTGGACGTCGCAGAATCGATTGTGGCTGCTTCCGCTCACGCTCGGCGACCCCTCTCAGCGCTGGGTTGGTCGCACGAAACCTGGGGCTCATCGCGGCCGCTTGCGTGCTCCTCCTTCCGGTAGGCACCCGGGCGCTGACCTGGATCGATGGATTCACCTCGGTCGCAACGCTGGTCACGCTATCCCTCCTCTGGATGGCGGCGCAGCGCCTCTCTCATACCGGCCCCGCCCTGCGCGGGCTTGGAGGTGCCAGATGATGGACGCCCTCATCGTCTCGAATGCCGTACTTTGGCTTCTGGTCATCGGGCTGGCGTTGACGGTCTTTGCGCTGACCCGCCAGATCGGTCTGCTCCACGAACGCATCTCTCCCGTTGGCGCCTTGTCTCCTCATGCGAAAGTCGAGGTCGGCAGCGCTGCACCCGAGCTCGCCCTGATCGACCTCCATGATCGGCCGCTGCAAATCGGCGGCGCCTCCAAAGACGGCAGCCGGACACTCCTCTTCTTTCTGTCGCCTACCTGCCCTGTCTGCGAAACGCTCTTGCCCACCGTCGAGCGCGTGGCCCGCACCGAGGTCCCAAGGGTGCGCGTGGTGCTCGCGAGCGACGGCCCGCCTGAAGAGCATCGCTCATTCATCGCCGAAAAAGACGTGTCGCATTTGCCGTACGTCCTGTCGGCACCGCTCGGGATGACTTACGGCGTGGCCAAGCTCCCCTACGCCGTCCTCATCGACGAAGACGGAATCGTCGCCGCGCAAGGGCTGGTCAACACGCGCGAGCATCTCGAAAGCCTCTTCGAGGCGCAGCGGCACGGGGTTGCATCGATCCAGGAGTATCTCCAGGAGAAGGCAAAATGAGCCGGCTCGATCGATGGTTCGAGGGTCTCTCACGTCAATCGGCGCGGCGGGTGTCGCGCCGCAACTGGCTGTCGCGCTTTGGCGGGGTGCTGGTCGGAGGGGCGACGCTTCCGCTCCTTCCCGTTGCGCGCGCCGCCGAGAAGCACACCGTCGGCGAAGACGGGGTCAAAGGGCGACAAGGCGATCCGACCCGCTGCGAGTACTGGCGCCACTGCGCAATTGATGGGTTCTTGTGTAGCTGCTGCGGCGGCTCGCACACGGCATGCCCACCGGGCACCGAGATGTCACCGGTCACGTGGATTGGCACCTGCCGCAACCCGGCAGACGGCAAGGACTACATCATTTCGTACAACGATTGCTGCGGAAAGACCTTCTGTGGACGCTGCATGTGCAACCGCAACGAAGGTGAGCGGCCGCTTTATCACTGGTACCGCAACAACGATCTCAACTGGTGCGGTGGTGCGAAAACACAAACCTATAGCTGCTCTACCGCGATCGTCGTCAAGACGGCGAAAGAGGCGCAACCGGAGAAATGAAGCTCGTGATTGCATGCGCCTTCGCCCTCGTGCTCGCGTCGGCCGCGCGGGCCGATGCCTATGAAGAACACGACTACATCCTGAGCTGCTCTGGATGTCATCGAATGGATGGGGCGGGGTCGAACGTCGTTCCCTCATTCGAGGGTCTGAGAGAGCTCGCGGACAGACCTGGCGCGCGTGAGTATTGGATCCGCGTGCCGGGAGCGGCTCAGGCTCCGCTGTCGAACGCTCGCCTCGCGGCGTTGATGAATTGGCTGCTGGAGCGGTTCACTGGGAAGGCGCCGGCGCCGCCGTATTCGGCGGAGGAAGTGTCTCGCTTGCGAAGCAAGCCGCTCCGGGATCCGATCGCCGAGCGCAGACGGATCCTGGCACCGAACTGATGCTGGCGAGGGGATTTGCCTGCATCGAGCTTGCCCACCTACCATGAAGAGATGTTCGACGCGGACGATCTGCTCGGCGCGGATCCTCGACAGGAGTTCGAGGGCATGATTGCCAGGCGTTGCGCCTCTCACGCACCGTTCGCGCTCATGCTCGTCGACCTCGGCGGGTTTAGCAGCGTCACCGCACGATACGGAACGGATGTCGGGGATTTACTGCTCTTCGAGGTGAGCTCACGGCTTCGGCACAGACTCTCCCCGCGCAGCAGCGTGGTGCGATGCGGTGAAAGCCAGTTCGCCGTGCTCGTGCCTGGCCTGCAAGACATCGAGAACGCCAAACGTCTCGCCAACACGCTGATCGAGCGACTCGAGACCTCGATGAGTGTCTCCGGAACGCGCTTTCGGCTGACGGCCAGCGTCGGCATCACCCTCTTCCCGCAGCATGGCAGGGACTGGAAAGCGCTGCTCCTCAGTGCCGACACCGCCGCCTACGACGCAAGGACCGAGGGACGCGGCCGGATCAGCGTAAGCATTCCGGTCGTACGCTGACGCTGGCGCTGGCGCTGGCGCTGGCGCTGGCGCTGGCGCTGAAGGTGTCGCATTGTCTGCGTCCATGCTCGAGACCATTTCCCTGCCCGCTGCGGATCGCGCGCACGCGGCCGCTCTTGCGCTCCCCTCCTCCGGCAGTGCACCCTTCCCCGCGGTCGTCGTCATTCACGACATCTACGGCTACAGCCGCGATCTTCGACGGCACTGCGAACGCTTTGCAGACGCGGGCTACGTGGCGATCGGTCCCGATCTCTACCAGGGCGGCAAACCCGGCTGCGTCGTCAAGACGCTCATGTCGATGTTGACCAATGAAGGGTTTGCGTTCGAGATAATCGATGCGGCGAGGGCTCATCTAGCGTCCAGAGATGATGTCGACTCCGACCGCATCGCCGTCGCCGGCTTCTGCATGGGCGGCGGCTTCGCCTTGGTCGCTGCCGCCGACCAGAGCTTCGCGGTCGCAGCGCCTTTCTACGGCGCGGTCCCGAAGAACGCGTCGCGCCTAAAAGGCCTCTGCCCCACCATCGCCCAGTACGGCGCGCTCGACACCCCGTACGTCTCCCACGCCAAGCGGCTCGCCCGCCACCTCGAGGGGCTCGGCGTCGAACACGAGGTGCATATCTACGATGGCGTCGGGCACTCCTTCATGAACCAACTCGAGGGAAAGCTGGCCCCATTGGGCCGACACCTGCCGATCCACGCATTCTACGATCCCGCGACAGAGGCCATCGCCTGGCACAGGCTGCTCGATTTCTTCGCACGCCACACCGACTAGGGGACACGCTCCCCCTTCAAAACACCTGCCATTCCAAACACTTGCAGACCGAACCGCGAAAACGCCGTACGGCCCCGGGCGCTGGAACCAGTTACTCGCTGAACAGGTTCTCGACGTCGGCTTTGGTCAGGCCCTTGAGGGGGCTGCCTTCGGTCGACAACACGTTGCTGACGAGCTCGCGTTTCTTGGCAGACAGCTCGAGGATCTTCTCCTCGACGGTGCCTTCCGCGATGAGCCTGTAGACGTTGACGTTCTTGGTCTGACCGATGCGGTGGGCGCGGTCGGTGGCCTGGTCTTCGACGGCCGGGTTCCACCAAGGGTCGAAGTGCACGACGGTGTCGGCGCCCGTGAGGTTGAGGCCGGTGCCGCCTGCCTTGAGCGAAATCAAGAACACCGGGACACTCGGGTCGTCATTGAAGCGGTCGACCTTGTCGAGGCGATCCTTGGTGGAGCCATCGAGATACTCGTAGGGTACGCCGTCCGCATCGAGCCCCTCGCGAATGTACGTGAGCATCGTGACGAACTGGCTGAAGACCAACACCCGGTGACCACCATCGACCGCCTCGTCGATGATCTCGCGCAACGCGCCGAGCTTGCCGCTGTCGTCGGCTTCGAAATTGGTGTCGGGGAGCTTCATCAGACGTGGATCGCACGCAACCTGCCGCAAGCGTGTGAGCGCAGCGAGGATTTGGATCTGCGATTTGCTGACCCCTTGCTTCTCCACCTCGCTGAGCACGCTCTTGCGCACCTGGCGGAGAATCTGTTTGTAGAGCTTGGCCTGCTCCTCGGCGAGCGGGACGATCATCTCCTGCTCGATCTTGTCCGGCAGGTCCGCTGCGACGTCGCTCTTCACGCGGCGCATCACGAATGGCTTGATGGTCGCTCGTAGGCGCTGCGCAGTCTCCATGTCGCCGCGGTCGATTGGCCGCGCAATCCGCTCCTCGAACGTCTTGAGCCGACCGAGAAGCCCCGGGGAGACGAAATCAAAGATGCTCCACAGCTCGCTGAGCCGGTTCTCGATCGGCGTGCCGGTCAACGCCAGCCGCCGCTCGCTCCTTAGCTTCTTGGCCGAGCGCGCCGTCTGGCTCATCGGATTCTTGATGTGCTGAGCCTCGTCGAGGATCACGTAGCGAAGGTCGAGCGCCTGAAGCAACTCCTCGTCACGACGAAGTAACGCGTAGCTGGTGATCATCACGTCGGCATTTTCGAGATCAGGCGCGCGCTGGCTTCGGTTCGGCCCCTGCCAAACGACTGTCTTGAGGCTAGGCGCGAACTTGTGGATCTCTCGCTCCCAGTTCGGCACGACGGAGGTCGGCGCAACGACGAGGTTGAGCTTCTTTTTGTACTTGCTCTTGGCCCACAGCAGCAACGCGATGGTCTGAATCGTCTTACCGAGGCCCATGTCGTCGGCGAGAATGCCCCCACTGTTGAGCTCGTGGAGGAACACCAACCATGAGAACCCATCCTTCTGGTACGGGCGAAGGTCGGCTTTGAGGGTACGCGGCTTGGCGACGCTCGGAATCTCGTCGATGTCTTCGATCTTCGCAAAGAGTGTCTTGGCAGACGCCGAGACCTTCGCGTTTTCGACCATCTTCAAGAGGTCCTGCACGCGCCCAGCCTGCGAGAGCGGAAGCTTGTCCTTCATGCCGGCAGTGGCGTAGATCTCCGCCATTCGCGTGAGCACGTCGCCAACCTTCTCGGGGTCGACAGGCGCGTACGTGCCGTCTTCGAGCTGAACGAGCCGGCGCCCATGCTCGAGGCACGCACGAAGCTCCTCTTCACGGACCGCTGCGCCTCCCGAGGTGAAGGCCATGTCGAGGTTGAGCCAGTCGACGCCGCTCGAGACGCGCATCTGCGGCGTCACCGATTCGTCGCGGATCGTCACGTCGACCAAGTCGTCCGGAATGAAGCGATCCCACTCCTCCGGGAGCTCGCCGATGCCCTGCGTCCAAAACGCGATCGCGTCGTCGCCGGATGCGACGAGCTCGTCACCGGATTCCGAGACCTCGAAGTTCTGATTGAGGAGCGCTTGCACGCCCGCCATCTCCGCGCCCACGTCACGACGAACGACGCGTGGCCGTCCGCGACCGTTCTTCGGTGGAAGCACCGCCAGCGGCGACGGGATGTCGTCGGGCGGGACGTCGAACTCCTGGTCCTCGTAGCGGACATAGAGGCGCACGCGAGCATCGATGAGGTCCCCGTCGGCCTTCAGCTCGAAGCGGGGCTTCTGGTCCACCAAGTCGGCCACGGAGCTCAAATCGGGAAGCTCCGCGCCGAGCAGTGCTGATACCCGAGGGATGTATTCGCCGAGAAGCGCAGGCAGCTCCTCGTGGGTCTGGACCACGGCGGGCGAGCGATAGAGCCGCTGCAACCAGGCGGGGGTCACGAGCTCGCTCACTGGTCGTGCAACACCCTCGGTGGTGTCGATCTGCCATCCGGGCGTCCCCTCGAACCACGCGCCGCTAGACAGCGCGAACCTCCGCTTGTTGCTCTCGAGATAGAACACGACGCGAACGCGGAGTGTGTCCGCGTTGACGGGGTCGAGCTCGATTCGAGGCCGGAGCGCCTCGTTTGCGAAACGAAGCTCCATCGACGCCGGCTCGAGCAGCACCCGCCTGTCGCTCAGCATTTCGAGCACCTCGGCGGCGTCTTCGCCGCGAAGCTCGGCCGTCGTTGCCTGACCTCGATTGGCGTTGCGCGCGAGCGCTCTGAACAACGGCCGCTCGTCGATCGAGACCATATTGAACGCGCCAAGCGCATCATTGATGGGAACGGCGCTCCGAGAGCCCGCCAACACAGGCGTCACCGTGATCGAGGCCGGGCGGACCGTCATGCGGTACTCGAACTCGAGCGGTTTCGCCAGCGCTTCGTCGGGCAGCCACGCGTCGAGCGGCCCTCTCGCGTCACCGCGCTTGGCTTGAAGCTCTCTCGGCGACATCACCTCGAGCGCGCCACCCTCGCCCCCCGGCCGGCGTCGTCGCCGTGAGCGCCTTCGCTTGCCGCCGACCGACACAGTTCCAGGGACGTGCACGGGCTCGGTCTTTTTCTTCTTCTTGCTCTGCTGCTGTTGCTGGCCCTTCGGGCGCGGAGGCCGCACCTCATCGCGCAAGGCCACCATCACGGCAGCGACGTGCTTGCAGTGCCCGGTCGGGCCTCGCCATCCGGGACAGGTACAGCTCGACTCCCAGCTATCGCCGTCTTCGATGTACTTGACGCTGGTGTGGTACGGCTCGTCCGCAGTGCGAACCGAGATCTTGCCGCTGGCCTGATGCTCTTCTTCCTGCAGATTCTCGACCGCCTTGCGGCGCGCGTAGAGACGCCCGCGCAGGAACGCATTGCCGCCAGTCACGCGCTGAATCGCGCGGTCGCTCATCGACGCGAGCTTCTTTGCGACGGACGTAGTCGGCTCACGCCAGGTGGGCGCTTCGTCGTTGGGAGCCACGTCGTTTGCAGCCGAATCTTGCTCGGCTGGTTCTTGAGCGGCTTCTTCTACCGATTCTTGGAGAGCAGTATCTGCCATCGCGAAGGCTGGGTCGGCCTGAGGTGATTGATCGAAAGGAGCGGGACCTAAAGAGGACTAGGTAGGACTACGCACTCTGCGTTGGTTTCCCCGTGGCGGCGCCGTTGCTCGGTCTACGGACCCAGGTGTAGACTGCAACCGCCGCTCCATCGTAATCTTACACACCCCGCCGGAGACTGCAACTGCCGGCGAATTCGACGGGTCTGGCGGTCTAGGAAGACGCCCTGACCAGGGCCTCGGGCAGCAGGAGCGACGGGGTCCCGGTGGAGAAGACCCAGAGCTGGTGCGCAGCGCGGGTGGCAGCGATATGGAGCAGGTGCCGGGTTTCATCGTCGGTCGGAAAAGTCGCGCTGTTGCACTCGACGATGACCACGTAGTCGAACTCCAGGCCCTTCACCTGTCGCACGTCTGTCACGTCGACGCCCGGCCGGAACGGGAAGTCCTGGTCGGCCACTCGCCGCAGGTTCGGCACCTCTCCATGGCGAAGACCCTTGTAATAGAGGTCCGCCTGCTCCGGGTACCGGGCGATGACCGCCACGGACGATAGGGGCTCCGAGGCCACCAGCTTCCGAAGCGCTTCGGACATGAAGCCAACCGCCTCTCCACTGCCACCAAACTGAAAGAGCTCGACGGGCGCGCCGTAGCGGGTTGCCTTACCGGAGACTTCGTTTCGGAGTGGACCGAGCACATCGGTCGCGAACTCGAGAATCTCGTGCGTGGAGCGGTAGGCGAGCTTGAGCGGCTCGATCTGAATGTGATCGAGCTTGAGCTGCTCGAGGACGTGCCGCCAATCGGTGAACCCGTTGTCGAGGTGCAGCTTCTGCGCGATGTCGCCGGCGAGCGTCACGCTCTGTTGCTGGGTGGCCGTCCCTAGTACGACCGAAAGCTCGACGGGGCTCATGTCCTGCGCTTCGTCGACGAAGATGTGCTCGTACTCGAGGACGGCACGGCGTCCGGTGAGCGGTCCCTGTAACGCCTGATAGACCCGCAGCAGGAGAGCGTCGTCCTCGCGGTCGAGAGCTGCCGGCTCGTCCTCGTCCGCGCCGTCGACGCCGATGCTGCTGATGCGATCTCCATCGTCCTCGAGTGCCTCTTCATAGGCGAGCAGGACGCTCGTCGAGTGCCGGCTGCACCACGAGTGCGCCCATTCGAGCTCCTTGTCGCTGAGCACGCCAGCACCAAACTCGGAGAACGCATCGACGAGGCGCTGCTTGTCCGTGACGAGATCGGCCCATGCGGTGACCACGTCGCGTGAGCGCGCGGACCACTTCTGACAGATGCGCTCGATGGTGTGCCGGGTGCCGAGCGCGACATCGCGCGCCTCGCCGTTGCGATCGACAACCCACTGCGAGAGCAACTCGAGGCGAACGCCGAGGGGCTCCTTCTCGCTCCCGCGCCAGACGCGGGCAATGCTGGCGCCGCCTTCCCCGCGCTCGGCCTCTGCGAGGACCTCTGCTTCGACGCGATCGACGAGTTCCGCGACGTATCGATCGATCGCCTTGAGCATCGCCGGGTGCTTCTTCATCCGCATGACGTGCGTCGGGGTGTCCTCGACGTAGCGCGTCGTCAGCTTGGGGAAATGGTGACGGCGTTGCTGCTCGGCCCAGCGCTGGAACGTCTCGACGGGCACGTCCTCGACGCCGAGCGCTGGCAGAACCTTAGAGATGTAACGAACTAGCGCGTCGTTGAAGACGATGACGAGCATCTGGTCAGAGCGGAACCGCTGGGGATCCTGAAAGGCGAGGTACGCAAGTCGATGCAGACCGATGGTGGTCTTGCCACTCCCCGCGCCGCCTTGAATGACGACGAGCCCGGAGGTCGGCCTGCTTATGAGCTCGAACTGCCGCGGATCGATCAGCGCGGTGATCTCGGAGAGGTGCTTGTCCTCGCGCAAGTCGTCGTCACCAATGCCGAGCTCGCCGGGGCGGTGGTACGACTCGGGACGCATGGCGGCGCCCTGCCCACCCGAGAGCTTCGTCGAGTGGTCGGCCACACGCGCCCAAGTGCCGGTGCGCGAGCGGCGATACGTCCCTTGCGGGGTCCCGATGCGCCGGAGCTTACCGCCGGTGATTGACAGGTTGCGGCGGACGAGCACTTCGCCCTCGACCTCCCGGTCACCGAAGATCTCGTCGTAGTCGTCGCCTTCTTCGTAACGGTAATAGACCCGGCTCACGGGCGCGTCGCGCCAATCGACGATGCGAACGCCCGTCTTAGCGTCGAGGAAGGTGCTCCGCCCGATGAGGATTTCTCGCTTGCGGTTCTCTTCTTCCAGCACCATCCGGCCAAAATAAGGGGACATCTGGTCGACCGTGCCCTCGGTGACCTTGGCCCGCCGCTGTGCAACTTGCTGCAGGCGCTCCATCTCCTCGATGAGAGGCGGGATGTCCTCGAGTCTGGCTTCGCGGATCTGGTCGCGAAGCGCGATCAGCTCGGCATCGTAATCGATCAGTTGCCCGCGGGCCGTCGGCCTCTTCGTTTGCACGGTTCGATGCACGCGCGCGAGGACCTTCTCCTCCTGGGCGACGGTTTCCTCCATCTCGGCATCTCCGAGAGGTGGGTTCGCGTCTGGGCGTCGATTGAGCTCAGCCTGCTTCATCTTCCGCGTATCAAGGACGACTCATGTCCCGTTTTGGCGAATTCGAGGACGAGTAGCACGATTCGCCGGTGTCTCCAAGCACGAACGGAAAGCGCAGTGCTTTGGCGAAGATGCGTCAGCCTAGGGCTTTGAGAAGGATCTTCGAACGCCGCCCCTGATCGTAGTGCGAGCGCCGCGCCTCGGGGATGTCGTGTAGCTCACAGCTCTCGAAGCCGCGCTCACGAAACCAGTGGGAGGTTTGCGTCGTGAGCACGAACAAGCGGTCTAGCCCTTGCGCCGCGCACTCGCGCTCGAGGTAGTGCAAGAGCTGATCGCCACGGCCCGACGTCCGGTAGTCCGGGTGCACCACCAAGGCGGCAAGCTCTGCGATCGCATCGTCCGGGTAGGCGTAAAGGGCGGCGCACGCGAGCACCATCCCGTCACGTTCGATCACGGTGAACCGGTCGATGTCGTTTTCGAGCATCTCGCGGGATCGCCGCACCAGGATGCCCTGCTCTTCGAGCGGTTCGATCAAGGCGAGGATGCCACCGATGTCGCCTCGCTGCGCGGTGCGGACGCCCTCGAAAAGCTCGGAGGTGACCATGGTTCCGACACCATCCCGCGTGAAAAGCTCCCGCAGGAGCGATCCGTCGTTTTGGCGCGCAACCAAGTGCGCCCTGGGAACGCCGCCTTTGCACGCCTGGATTGCCGCACCGAGAAGTCGCTCGACGTCATGACCGAAATCATGACCGGTGCGAAGGATCTCTTCGCCCTCGCGCGGCGTGAGCTGCAACGGCGTCCGGCCCTCGGCGTCGGTGACGCCCTGCCCTTCGAGCAAACCGATGAACTTGTCGGCGCCGAGCGCGACGGCGGCGGCCGCCGCGACATCGTGACTGCTAATGTTGAATGCCTCGCCGGTTGCCGAGTAACCGATTGGGGTGAGCACGACGATCGCTCCATCGTCGAGCCGTTGTCGAATTGCCTCCGCATCGATGCGTCGTGGCTTCCCCGTGTACTGGTAGTCGACGCCATCGACCACGCCAATCGGCTGCGCGGTCACGAAGTTGCCGGTAGCGACGCGCAACCTAGCCCCCGCCATCGGCGAGTTCGGCAAACCCATCGACAGCAAAGCCTCGAGCTCGACACGATTGGCGCCCACGGCCTCCTTCACGCACTGAAGCGCAAGATCGTCCGTGACGCGAAGCTCGCCCTCGTATCGAGGTGCCGCGCCGCGCCGCGCCAAGGCCTCGTCGATCTGCGGGCGCGCACCCGCGACGAGAACCAGCCGGACGCCAAGCGAGTGCAAGAGCGCTACATCGTAGAGAAGCGTTCGAAAATCCTTGGAGGCGACCGCCTCTCCAGTAAACATAATCACGAACGTTCGCCCGCGATGCGCGTGGATGTAAGGCGCGCTCGCTCGGAAGTGTTGGACGAATGGGTCGATTTTGGGGCTCATGGCGATTCGATGCAGAAGCGTTGAATCAAGTTGGCGTACAGGTCGGTGGCACGCTCGATAGCTGCAATGGTGACATACTCATCGGGTTGGTGCGCAACGGCGATGTCGCCCGCACCGAGGACCAGCGTCTGCAGGCCCAATTCCGCGAGATACGGCGCCTCGGTACCAAAGAGCGCGGTCTTCGCTGAACACCCGCACAAGGTTTCGACGGCGCTCGAAAAGGCCGTGTCCGAAGGCCCTCCGAACGCGTCGGCGTGCGCCCCCGTGGCCCGCACGTCGAAGCCCCACGCTCCGCCGTCGAGCGCGTTGGCGACCAAGTCGCGGAGCTCGGCCGTCACGGCCTCCCGTTCCATGCCGGGCAGGAGGCGGATGTCGAGGTCGAGCGTGCACTCGGCGCAAATCCGGTTCGGGCTGTCGCCCCCGGCCACGCGCCCGAAGTTGAGCGTCGGAGTCGGCACTTCGAAGTCGTCGTCACGATGGCGCTCGCCGACCTGGTCGCGCCAAGCTTCGAGCGCCGGCAACACCAAACGAAGCCCGTCGATCGCGTTCACGCCGAGGGCGGGGTTGCTCGCATGGCCGGCCTTTCCGTGCACCGAGACCTGCACGTAGAAGACTCCCTTGTGCTTTCGGATCGGCTGGAGGCCCGTCGGTTCTCCGATGATCGCGTACCGTCCGAGGCGCTCCCCCGCCTCGGCCAACGCGCGCGCACCATCCATCGTGCTCTCCTCATCGGCCGTGCCGAGCAAGGTGATCGGCCTCTGAAGCGCCGTTGGCTCGAAGCGCGCGATCGCATGAAGCGCCGCCGCGAAAAAGCCTTTCATGTCGGCGGTGCCGAGGCCGAAGAGCTTGTCGTCGCGCTCGGTGAGCGCGAAGGGGTCGTCAGTCCATCGATCGGCGTCATAGGGCACTGTATCGGTGTGCCCGGACAGCACGAGACCATCGTCGCCCGCCCCGAGCGTCGCGATGAGGTTCACCTTGCCGGACTCGCCGGGCAGCCCCTCGATGCGAACCGAGAAGCCCAGCTCCGCTGCCCAAGCGGCCACCAAATCGACGACCCCTCGATTCGACTGATCGAAGCGCGCGTCGGGCGAGCTCACAGAGGGGGTGGCAATGAGCTGTCGGATCATCTCGATCGGGGCGGGGAGCATCTGCGCAACATAGCGCCGAACCGCCCGGGCCGAAATCCGCGTTGCAAGCGGGGCCGGAGAGACTAGGTTCTCGACATGAGCGACGATCTGACGACCCGCGCGATCACAATCATCGAAGAAACCCACCGAGGCGAGCGCGCCTGGGACATCTACAGCCGGCTCCTGAAGGACCGCATCATCTTCCTCGGCACGCCGATCAACGACTTCGTCGCGAACGCCGTCATCGCGCAACTGCTCTACCTCGAGAGCGAAGACGCCGACAAAGAGGTCACCTTGTACATCAACAGCCCTGGAGGGATGGTCTCCTCGGGCCTCGCGATTTACGACACGATGAGCTACGTCCGTTGCCCCGTATCGACGATTTGCCTCGGGCAAGCCGCATCGATGGGCGCCTTTTTGCTGGCCGCCGGCACCAAAGGCATGCGCCGCGCCCTGCCCCACAGCCGCATCATGATCCACCAGCCGCTTGGCGGATATCAGGGACAGGCGTCGGACATCGAAATCCACGCGAAAGAAATCCTCAACACCAAGAGGAAGCTCAACCAGATCCTCGCGAGCCACACCGGCCAGGATGTCGAGACGGTCCGCCACGACACCGAGCGGGACAAGTTCCTGTCAGCGATCGAAGCCAAGGCATACGGCCTCATCGACGACGTGATCGCGCCCCGCAAGGAAATCGGGGTCGCCCCGGCGGCATGAGCGTCCTCGAGGTCTGCTTCGTTCGGCACGCGCAATCGGTCTCGAACGCCGCTGGTATCTGGCAGGGCCAGGGCGATTCTCCGCTGAGTGAGATGGGGCGCACCCAGGTCGACGCATTGCAAAAGGCCATCTCGGGGGATGGATACGATTTGGTCCTCAGCTCGGACTTGAGCCGCGCCGCCGACACGGCCGAGGCGCTCGGGGCGCCGGTCGAGCACGACAGCCGCTGGCGCGAGATCGACGTCGGCGACTGGGAGGGGCTGACGATGGACCAGGTCGTCGAACGGTTCCCGGAGCAGATCGCCGCCCTTCGCGCACGGCGGACCTTCGAGATTGGGGGCGGTGAGAGCTGGCCGGAGGTTTTTGCCCGCGCGGACGGGGCGCTCCACCGCATTCGGGAGCGCCTGCCCGAAGGCGGGCGCGCCATCGTGTTCACCCACGGAGGCATCATCGCCGCGATCCTTGCCGGCCTGCTCCGCGTGCGGCAGCGCTTCCCATGGCCACTCGGACGAATGCGAAACACCGCCCGAACGACCATTCGCTTCAAGGGCGGCGCTGTTGAGCTCGTCGGGCACAACGATGACAGCCACTTGAGCGCGGAGCTTCGGCAGGCGTATCAGCCCCGTCCCGAGCAGGTATTGCTCCGTTTGACGACCGTGGAGACGCAAGACGAAGCCCTTCGTACAGCTGCAGCGGATTTCAACTCTGCAATCAAATCTGCACGGAATACAGGTGCAGGTGGGGTCGTGTCGGTATCAGGGACAGCACATGAGATTGCAGAGCTCGCCCAGTTGACCTCCGGCGCTTCAGCCCGTGAATTCCGCTTGCTCCCGCCCCTTCCGGGCCATTCGACGGAGCTTCTAATCTCGAACGATCATCAGATGCTGCTCGACTACTCCCGCCCGAGCTTCCAGATCTGAAAAATTCATTTCATGAATGAAAAGTGAGCTGCCTTACGCGCGTACAGCTCTCTTACACTTGTAATTAATCTTTAGGGGTGATTCACAGCCTGTCTCGATTGTGATCCACCCCACATTTAGACCCACCCCCTCGGTCGATCGGGTCGAATTCAGGGGTTAAAGACCCCAAACTTCAAAAACTTTTCAGATCTGAACGGCGTTCACCCTCGAGCCCATCACAACCCCGTTGAGATCATTGATGATTCCCTCGACCCAGAACTTGGCACGGTAGTAGCATATAGAGGAAGTGACATAAGCGCTGCGGCGATGACGTACCCCCCACGTCCCCCGTAGCGTTGTTAGACCGGCGATTTGGTCTATTTCCCCCCACTTCGACTAAATCGCCATCTCTCTAACGGCCCGAAAGCCCCCCCTTTCGGGCCGTTACTTTTTAACCGAACCCGCTACTTGACGACCTTCAAGTAGTCAGGTCGTTCCCCGGGGGTCGGCGGCGTTGACGGCCTTCGCTCCTGTTCGTCGACGGCTGGCAGGACCCTCAGGGACGGTCGCTCTTCGACGAACGGCGGCGGGGGCTCCCTGCCCGCTTCCCGCTCGATTTCCTGCGAAATTTCCTGGGGCATCGAGTCCGGCCAGACCATCCCTCGGCCGTCGTCACCGGCCAGCGCGAACACCGCATCCCATTGGACATTGCAGGTGAACGGAGAGCGATTGAACGAAAGCGTGCCGTAAATCCCCTCGGCATCGACCTGTAAATCCGGAATGGGTACGGGCATATCGAACCCAATCTGCAAAACCAGTTGAGGTTCTGTCCGATACCATTTCGGCACGACGACGCCTTCCATCCTCGGATCGAGGTGGACGAAGAGGCTGCCTTGCGCGAGGAGGTAACGCGCAACCTCGATCTTCGGCGGAAGTGGTTTCTCTTCAGCCACCCTACACCATTAGCGGATTCGAAAGCCCTTTGCCAAGAACCCCTGAAAAACGGGTCAGACCCCTTTTCTGAAGGGTTAAGCCAGCGCCAGAAGCGCGGTCCCCGCCGCCATGAAGGCGGCTGCGACGAGCTTGCGCGTGGTGATCGGCTCATCGAAGCAGAGCTTCCCGAAGGCGATGCTCCCGAGGACGCCGAAGGCCCGCTTCAAGGTCTCGATGACCGCGACCCAGAGCCACTGGAGTGCAACCATTTGGAAAGCCAGTGCGGCCACGGCAAAACCGATCAACGCTGCCAGGAGCCCGTTGGGAACGCGCATGACTTTGCGGAGCTCACCCTGTTCCCGCTGGATGAAGAGCCATGCGACCAGAAGGACCGAGCTGCCCACCGGTAGCAGAAAGGCGTGGGTCGCCGGCGAGGCGTAGGGCAGCGCCCGCTTGTCGAGCGCCGTGGAGACAGCCCAGAGTACCGCGACCCCCATCATGTACGGGGCGCCCTTCTCGTGAGTTAGCGAGCTCAACCAGTCATCCGAGAGGTCGCTATTGAGGATGAGCGCACCGAGAACGACGAGCCCAATCCCTGCCCAGTGCATCGCACCGGGGATCTCCCCAAGAAGCGGAATCGCCGCCAGCGCGCTGAACACCGGGGTGAGCGAGAGGAAGGGGACCGTTCGACTCAAGGGAGAGAGCTCGACCGAGCGCATGAAGAGCACGTTCGCGAGCGCGTTCATCGTCATCGAGGCGACGGCGGGCGGCCAGTAGCTCGCGTCGCTCACCCAAGTCTGATCGTAGGCCGCCCAGGCACCGAGAAACGGAATCTGCCCCAACAGCAGAAACACCGCCAACGCGGTCGGCGACGCCTTTCCGGCGACCGCCTTTCGAACCACATCGAGCCCCGACCAGCAGAGGGCCGACGCCACACCAAGTGAGAAACCCATCATGAGCGAAGTCGGCGGAACGTATCACCCCGAGATCGGCGGGACAAAAGGCGCGCTGTTGCGCCCTCAGCCAGGCGAACCCATAGTGTGGTGGTCTTTGAAATTCTGGGGGCGACCGGTTTCGACGGGGACGTTGAAGGTTTGGTTGCGTGTCCGTCGGCCCAAGCACGACGTAAATACGTTTGG
>Ga0111160_1005_pt1 | contig 42673 bp, 37 predicted proteins | sample DeeMarSeWOR28_12_FD_80265 | JGI IMG/M metagenome (GOLD analysis project Ga0111160, IMG submission 80265) | Myxococcales bacterium SG8_38_1
GCTGCACCTCAAACCAGCGGGCATCGGCCGTTTGCTTTCGACGTGCCAGGCTGACTCCGTTTTGGGGCAAAGCTTTTGCTTTCGCGGCGCGCCGTCGAGAATGAACCGCGACCCTCGCCCCGTCCTCCGCAGTACCTCTGGACGCTTCTTCGCGCTGTCCGTTGCGGACACCCGGCGACGGCACCGAGATCCCACCGGGCTTGTGAACCTCGTCGTCTACGCTCCGTTACCGGCCTTGTTCATAGTGAACGACACGCCTCGGCTCGCTCGCGCCGTTGGTCTGTGAGGTCGCGTGGGGTGCTGGGAGGCCCTCTAAACAGGGTTCCCATCCTTCTTGGGAGTAAGAACGCCCTAGACGGGGATCAGGACAGATCGCGCCTGTGCTGTCTCACGCAGCCACATCACCCGCAATCTCCCTGATCTGCCGCACATCCCTCAACCACTCCATGATCTGGTTCCAACTTGGAACGCTCTGGGACGCCGAACGAGAGCCCGCTCTCGTAGCGGGCTCTATCAATTTGAAAGCTGCGGTACCCTCATCGCCGAGGGCCACATGAATGACCAGATCATTCGAGAAGAGGAGACGCGCTGGGAGGGGGGCTGCGCCTGTGGCGAGGTTCGTTATCAGTACGTGGGCAAGCCACGCAACAGCGCCACCCGAGGCGGGAGCGCCATGCACATGAAGCGCGGGGCGTGTCCGACCTGCGGCTGTCCCGTCAACGTCGAGATCGAGCGCATCCCCAAGGTCGTCGGCATGATCGCGTCAAACCTCGATGATCCCAGCCGCTCAGTCGTCTGAGCGGGACCAGGCCCAGGCGCCCGACGGTCGCGCGTTTGGAACTCCGATTTCCGAGGTGGCTTGCTCGGTGGCGCTGGGTCGCCGCGAGACGCGAGGTTCGAGCGCTGCGGGGCCCTGCTCCTTCGGATGGCTGAACACAACACGTGAATCGCGACGATTCGTAACGTACGCCCAGATCCATTGCAGGAGAACGGCGACCCGATTCCGAAAGCCAACCAGGAACGCGATGTGGATGAAGAGCCAGGTGAGCCAGGCCAACAGCCCGGTCATCTTCAGGCCCCGCGACTCGACGATGGCCCGGTTTCGACCGATGGTCGCCATGAGCCCTTTGTCGAAATACTTGAAGGGCCGTGGCGCCTCGCCGTTGATGCGACGCAGGATGTTTCGCGCGACGAGCTTGCCGCTCTGGAGTGCCACCTGAGCCACAGCTGGGAGCGGTTGCCCGTTCTTTTTGGAGGTGAGATGAATCAAGTCGCCGAGCACAGCGACCTCGTCGCGACCCGGCACCGTGCAGTAGGCTGTGACCTTCACGCGGCCCATCTTGTCGAGCTCGGCGCCGAGCTGCTCGGCCATCGAGCTCGCGCGAACCCCTGCGGCCCAAAGCACCGTGTGTGCCTCGATCCGCTCGCCCTCGCCGAAAGTCACGCCGCGGTCATCGATGTCGGTCACGAAAGTCGACGTATGGACCTCGACCCCCAAGGACTCGAGGTCCCGCTGGGCCCGCGCAGAGAGGCTGGGATCGTAGTCGCGGAAGATCCGATCTGCTCCTTCAATGAGCACGATGCGGGCGCTCGAAGGATCGATGGTGCGGAAGTCCCGACGCAGCGCATTGCGCGAAATCTCCGAGAGCTGACCGGCGAGCTCGACCCCCGTCGCGCCGCCGCCCACGACGATGAACGTGAGGAACGCTCGCTTCTCTTCGGGGTCCGTAAGCCGCTCGGCCGCCTCGAACGCAAGCAGGACACGGCTTCGGATCTCGAGAGCCTCGTAGAGGGTCTTCAGGCCGGGCGCGTGGCGCTCCCACTCGGGGTGGCCGAGATAATCGTGCTTGAGCCCGGTCGCGACGATCAGGAAGTCGTACGTGAGTGCCTCCCCGTGGTCGAGCACGACCAGACGCTTGTCGACGTCGATGCGCTGGGCTTCAGCGAGCAATACGCGCACGTTCTCGTACGACGACAGCAGGTTTCGAAGTGGCGCAGCGATGTCGGGCGCCGGAAGCAACGCGGTCGCCACTTGGTAGAGCAGAGGTTGAAAGAGGTGATGATTCGACCGGTCGACGAGCGTGACACGAACCGGGGCACCGCCAAGCGTCCGCGCGGCGGCGAGCCCACCGAATCCGCCGCCAAGGATGACGACGTGCGGGCGGTCTTCAGGAGAATCCATGAGACCTGCATCGCCCCTCTCCGAGTGACACGCAAGCCGAAGCCGCCCCGGGGGAGGGCCCCGTTGCCACCCGCGTCCGAGGATCGGAGACTCCTCCCCATGGGGCGCATCGTCGTTGGAGACATCGAGGAGTACAGCTCGGTCGAGCTCGCCACGAAGTACAAGTCGACACGCAGCGGCTATACGCGTTCTTCGAGAAGTCGCTCGTGTGCAACGCGCTAGTAGAGCACCCGTTGATCCTCGGCTGCCTCGACCGGGTCTTCGAGCCGAACTATCTGCTTTCGCAGTTGCAGGCGATCAACATCTTGCCCGGCGAAGCGCAGCAGCCTCTACACCCGAACGATGCATTCTATCGTGTGCCCCGTCCTCGGCCGCCCCTCGGTGCGGCCACGATTTGGGCGATCGACGAGTTCACCGAAGAGAACGGCGCCACCGTGGTGATCCCGAAGAGCCATCTCTGGGACGACCGCATGCCCACGGACGCCGACCTCGAACACATCCAGCAGGTCGTCATGCCCGCCGGCTCGGTCGTCTTCTTCGTTGGGACGCTTTGGCACGGCAGCGGCGCCAATCGAAGCGATGCTGCGCGCTTGTGCGTGTCTGCGCAGTACTGCGCGCCTTGGTGCCGCACCCAAGAGAACTACAGCCCTTCACTTTCCCGCGAGACCGTGAAGCGATGTAGCGAGCACATCCAGCGGATGCTCGGCTACAGCATTCACCCGCCGTTCATGGGCTTCGTCGACGGCAAGCACCCGAAGCGACTGCTCGAGGATTAGTCGCGCTACTTCTTGCCGAGCACCGACCAGAAGCTCGTGCCCGCCCAGATGCGCGCCGCGAGAGTCGTGTTCGAGGCGCCTTGTCCAAATCCGAACCCCGGTCCGACTTCCATCAGGACGAAAGGCGCGACCTTGTCGCCGGCTTTGATCTCGACGCCGAGCCTGAACAAGAGCGGGATGGCGCCGACGAACCCAACGTTTTCGACCCAACCGAGGTCGACCGGAATCGCGCCACCGGTCACCACGCTGAGCTTGGGGTTCACGTCGACCGAGACGGGGACGGCGATTTCCGCGCGCGTCATCACCATGGCCGTGTTCACAGCGGCCGATCCGGCCATCAGGCCGGGTGTGAACCGAATCCCAAGGTCGGTCTTCGCGTTGGCCCGCTTCTTCTCGTAGAGGTGAAAACGAAGCGGCGCGTACAGCGCGAAGCCGATCCGCGGGTCGTCCCATGCGCCCGACCATGGCCCGTAGACGAGCTCTCCTCCGAGCGCCCAGTCGAGGCTCCCCGTCCCTTTGTTCCACCACTCATACGAGGTGCTCGGCCAGCCGCTTCGCACTTGGTGGGCCATCTCTGAATCGAGCCGGCGTCCGCCAATCGTGGACTGCGGCCCCGCAAATGCCGTGCTGGCTAGCAGCAGCGCACACAGGAGCGTCGTCATGAACTTCATCTGAAACCCTCCGTTGGCACTCCCGGTAGAGTCGATGTGCGGGGACGGCAAGCGCAATCCAAAAAGACCGCACACTGTGCCGTGGGAGCCACAGACACCGTGCCGCAACGCCACAGTTTCAGCCGATCAGGAAGCAGAAGCCCAGTGAAAGTACTGGGCACGTCTCTTGCTTGCTACGTCGTTCATGCGTTCGCATCACCCCAAGCAGCGCCCGACTCTCACCGTTCTTCGTGAGCGGGTCTTGCTCTGGATGTGGCGGCACGGCTGGGCTTCTCGGCCCCTCTGACGCCCGTCAATCCCTGCAGCGAGTCTTCGGCGCCAGCTTCGAGACTAAAGATCGGACTTCGCGCGGCGAGCGGCGATCTGCGCGTTTGGAACGCGCTTGAAATCCACGTCCTTCTTGAAGATCAGGATGTGCGCCGTGAGCTCGAGCTCGTCGCGCTTTGGAACCTCGATGTCGATCGGGACCTCGCGCTTGCGCTTGATCGAGTATGCGCGTCCGTGCCATTCACGTTCTTCAGGGTCGTAGCGGAGCTCGCGGAAAACCTCGATGCCAACGGTCTCCGGCCGGCGCTGGCTCCACACGATCACGCCGCGGTAGATACCCTCGCGCTCCGAGATCTCGATGATCGCCTCGCCTTCGCCCCGTTGCCAATGCCCGAGGATTCGGCTCTCGTTGGCGAGGACGATCGGTTCCGGGTCGCCCGAATCAGGGCCCGACGCGTAAGCTAGCGCGGGCAGGCTGCCGAGGAACAGGCAGGCGGCGATCAACGCGAGCGAAGCTTCCTTGAGCACGAGAATGAGCCGGAGTCCTTTCATGGTGGCTGCCTGCACCCAATGCAGACAGTACGCGAAACGGGAAAGGTCGATGGTCTCGCAAAACGCTCTTTCGTGCAGCAGAAAAATGACGACTCCCGTCGCCAATGAGCGACTTGCCTGTCATCAGCCTCACAACAAGCGGAGGGAGATCGTCCATAGGGTTGAAGGATTGGCGAGCTTGACCGAGCGCCGATCGAGGCCATACCGCGCAGCGGCTATGGCGGACACGAAGGGATCGCTGGCGCGCTTCGTGCGTTTTGGCGTCGTTGGCGCCAGCGGCGTCGTCGTGAACCAGGGCCTGCTCATGCTGCTGCACGGTAGCTTCGGTGCGCCGCTGCTGTTGGCGAGCATCATCGCGATCGAGGTGTCGATCCTCACGAATTTCCTACTCAACCACGTGTGGACCTGGCGGCTGTCGCTGCGCGTGCCCGGCCTGCTTCGGCGCTGCCTGCAGTATCACGCGGCAGCGGTGATGGCCGCGTTCGCGGGCAACGTGATCGTGCTGATGGCGGCCGTCGAGCTGTTCGGGGTCGACTACCGGCTCGCAAACCTGCTAGGCATCGCGGTAGGAACTGTGATCAATTTCACAGCGGGCGAGCTCTGGATCTTTCGCCGAGAGCGCGAATAGAGCGTTTGCCGCATCTGGCCCGACATCTATACTGAAAGAATGCGTCTTAATTGTAATTCCTTTTGGGCCTGGGGGCTCTTCCTCACCTTGTTGGTCGCTCCCGCATGTGGGGGCGACTCGGGCGAGCCGCGAACTGGCGGGGCCGGTGGCAGCGGGGCGACTGGGGGCGTTGGTGGCGCAGGCGGCCTCGGAGGTGCCGGCGGTCAAGCTGGTGTCGGCGGCAGCGGGGGCATCCGCAACCTCGACTGCGGCGATGGCGTTCGTCAGGAAACCGAAGCCTGCGACGATGGCAACGACGGCGGAGGGGATGGTTGCTCGGCGGACTGCATGTTGATCGAGGAAGGCTATCGCTGTCCGACGGCCGGGGTGTCGTGCGTCGCGATCCTCTGTGGTGACTCCCGAATCGATCCACCGGAAACCTGCGATGACGGCAACGACGACGCGGGCGACGGTTGCAGCGCGTCCTGCATGCGGGAGGATGGCTGGACATGCCCCCTCCCCGGCGTCGCCTGTGTGGCGACCGCGTGTGGGGATGGCTTCGTGGCAGGCTTCGAGCAATGCGACGATGGCGGGTCGGTCGCGCCCGGGTGCTCCGAAGACTGCCAGCTCGAAGACGGTTACAAATGCGAGGTCGAAGGCCAGGACTGCGAGCCCACGCTCTGTGGCGACGGTACGCGCGAAGGCACCGAGCAATGCGATGACGGCAACCTGACCCCCTTCGATGGTTGTGACGGTGCGTGCAAGAATGAGCCTGACTGCAACGGCGGGGTATGCCAGGCAACATGTGGGGACGCCGTGATCATTCCGGGCACCAGCGAAGCCTGCGACGATGGCAACACGATCGACGGAGACGGATGCTCCAGCACTTGCCAGGTCGAGGACGGCTTCGAGTGCGTGCTCGAGCCCGTTCCTCTTCCCGATCCACTGACGATCCCCGTGGTTTACCGCGACTTCAGGAGCTACAGCGCTTCCGATACGGGACCGTTCAGCCCAGACTTCAACAACCCGGGTGACAGCAACAGCAGCATCGCCTTCGACATCACGGCGGACTTTCTCGACGTCGACGGGAAACCGGTGCTTTCTGGCGAGAATCTCTATGCATCAGGCTCCAACGAGGGTCCCCCGCACAGCGCGGAATCGTTCGCGCAATGGTATCGGACGAGCGCGACGCTCGAGACCGACGGGAACCTCGAAGTGGTCGGAGAGCTCGCGCTCAATTCGACCGGGGACAACGTCTACGAGTTCTCGAGCAACGCGTTCTACCCGCTCGACGATGCTGCGCTTGCGCCCTTCGCATGGCCGGCCGAGCCCACCTACGGCGAGAGCACTTTCGTGCCGAACGTTGGCGGCGCGGCGCGCAACTTCGGGTTCAGCACTGAGGTTCACTACCACTTCGTCTATCAGGGGGACGAGGTTCTTTCGTTCAGCGGTGATGACGACTTGTGGGTATTCGTCGATGGGTTCCTGTGCCTCGATGTGGGGGGGCTCCACCCAAGCCAGAGCGACATCATGAGCTTCGCAGACCCGACCGCGGCCAACAGCAGCAAGCAGGATGGCATCGTCGCCGACTGCAGGGCGCGTCTGACTCCGGGTGATGTCTACGAAGTCGCGATCTTCCATGCGGAGCGTCATACTAGCGCATCCAACTTCAGGCTGACCCTGGACGGCTTCGTCACCGAGCGCTCGACTTGCGATTGGACTTGCGGCGATGGTGTGAGGACCCGGTTCGAGTTCTGTGACGACGGCACCGCCGAGAATACAGGGGCATACGGACACTGCATGCCCGACTGCCAAGCGCTGGGCCCGCATTGCGGCGACGGCAACATCGACGAAGGCTTCGAGGAGTGCGACGACGGCGACAATCTCGGCTCCTACACTGGCTGCAATCCCGATTGCACGATCGGTCCGAGCTGCGGCGACGGCATACGCCAGCCTGATCTCGGGGAGGAGTGCGACGCGGGCGAGAACAACGGCCAGCCGGGCTCGACCTGCAACGAGGAATGCAAAGTCGAAGTCCAGTGAGCCGGCGCGGCGCAGGACTTACGCGCTAGACCCGGCAAGCGCAGAACCTTCACGTGGTCTCTCGGCTCTCTTTCTAAATCACGCGAGAATGGGGTGGCGCGCTTCTTGCTCCGAGCCAAGGTATGCGATCGGTTTACCTGTTGGGTGTGCTGCTACTCGCCAATGCAGGATGTAGCAGTGGAGGTGGCGGCGCGGGGGGCGTTGGTGGACACGGCGGCGTCGGTGCTGCCGGGGGACATTCGGGGCGCGGGGGAGTTGGCGGAGCGGCCGGCACCCCAGGCGATTGTGTGCTGAGCGGCGATTGGGAAACGGTTGGGAGCTGGGGCGACGAAACCTTCGGCTATGGCGACGTGGTCGTCCTCCAGAACCCGAGCGACGATCGTCTGTGGCAGGTCGTTTCTCGGGCATTCCGAGGCGGGCCTCGCGAGTACGCCGACGTTGCGCTGTTTCGATCCGACGACGGTGGCTCGAGCTGGACCGAGTCTCAGAGCTGGGAGCTTTCGGAAGGCGCGATCGGCGTGCATTCGGGAGCCGCGATCGCGGCCGACGGGACGATCTATGTGGTCGTGCGTGAAGTCATGCAGGCCGAGGGCTTGCCGCCCAACCGCCTCGTGAAGCTTCTGCGTCGCCCCCCTGGCGGAGCGTTGCTCGAGGTTGGCGCGTTCCAACCGGAGGGCAGCACGGATACTCGCTCCAACGGTGTGATCACTCGAGGGGGCGAAGCTTGGTTCATCGCGTTCGACGCGACGCCGTTCCCACCGGACTACCACATGATGAAATATGAAACAGGAGCCCTCGAATCGGTCGACGTGATCCGATACGCTGACCCGACCAACGAGGTCTACGTCCGCGACCTCGCAGTATCCCCGAGCGGAACGATCTGGGCGACGGGCCAAGGGTACGACACCGAGACGGGGACCTGGCATGCGACGATCTGGGAGGGAGGCGAGAGCGGGTTTTCGCTTTTGGCCGACATCGAACGAACGCCGGGGATCCAGGAGAGCGACACGATCATGGCGCTCGCGTTCGAGGGAGCGGAGCGGTACTGGGGCGCCTATTACACGGTTCAGGACGGCGAGAACCGATGGCGGGGCGGGTACGGTGCGGTGGACGCGCCGGAAGGCTCTTTCGTCTTGAATGACGAGTTCAGCTTGGACGAAACCAAATCCAGCGTGCCCCATCGAATCGTGGTCCACCCCTCCGGCGCCGTATTCATGGGCGGCTACGCCTTCGACAGCGCGGATTGGCAGTGGGGAGTCGTTCGGAGAGGGACGACAGAGGGGTTCGGGAGCTCGGACCAGTTCATTCGGGGCGGAGACGGGTCGCACCGCAGCGATGTCTCGGACCTCTTCGTCGACCGGCAAGGCCAAGTGTGGGTCGCTTACACGTCTCGACCGGCGACAGCATGGTACCCAAAGTCCTCGACGCTGAAGAAGATGTCCTGCGCTCTGCCCGAATAGCGGGCCGTCAATTCAGCGGCGGCCCGGTGTCTCGCTGCGCGAGTACGTACGGTTGGACGATGATGACGGTGAACCGTTCCTCGGTTTCGCCCTTCCATGCGTCGATCTGATCCTCGGTGGGCTTGAGGATCCGCCGTGCGTTCAACCACTGCTGCACACGCTCGCTGTCGTCCTGTGCGACGGCGAGCGCGACGTCGACGAGATCCAGAGCAGAGTCGACCAGGACCAGGGCGCCGCGTTTGGCGTGCGGCGCGAGCGGCTTCCAGTCGACGCGGTGCACCTCGTTCGTCAGATGCGCTCTCAGATCGTCGGGCATCACTTGGCCTCCATGAAGCTACTCAAGGAACGGTTCTGTCTCCCGGCATCGAAATTCGATGGGTCCAGCCAACTCCTGAGGGCGGAGCTAACGCCCGGCCATTGCTCGGCAGTGATCGAGAACCACGACGTATCGCGGTTGCGGCCTTTCATCACCATGGCGTTCCGAAAGGTGCCTTCGTAGCGGAATCCGAGGCGTTCCGCCGCGGCACGGGACGCAGCGTTACGGCTGTCGCATTTCCATTCGTAACGGCGATAACCGAGCTCGTCGAAGGCGCGCTGCATCATCAGATACATCGCCTCGGTTGCCGCCACGGTTCGCTTGAGCGCAGGCGCATAGTGGACATGGCCAACCTCGATCGAGCCGTGCGCAGGATTCACGCGCAGGTAGGCCGCGACTCCAAGCGGCGATTCTTGTTCCCGGGCCAAGATTGCAAACGGCACCGGATCAAAGCTCGCCTCCATCGGTCGCACAAACGCTGCGTAGTCCTCCGCGGACGCAAACGGGCCATAGGGGAGATAGGTCCAGTTCGATTCGTCCGAGTACGCTCCGTACGCTTCGAACAACGGCGCGGCGTGGATGTCAGCCAGCAGCGGCTCCAGCCTGCAATACCGGCCGAACATCACCGTGCGCGGCGGCGCCGCTCGGGTCGTCCATCCGTCGACGGGCCCTCCAACCGGTTGCCCAAAGCGATTGAGTATCTCCGACACGAGCGGTGGCATAGCCCGAAAACGCCTCTGCGCGCGCGTTTTCGCGGTTGGTGGTGTAAGCGATTGGAACGACAGCGGTTTTCGCGGGGGAGCGTGTCCCCGTGTAAGCTGCGCGCATGGGTGATTCGAGTTATTGGTCGGCGGGGGCGTGTTTGGCTGCGCTTCGGGGCGGCGAGCTGAGCTCTCTCGAGCTGGTCGAGGCTTGTATTGCACGAATCGAAGCGTTGAATCCGAAGCTCAACGCGGTCGTCGCGACCGACTACGAACGGGCAAGAGAGCGCGCCCACTCCGCAGACGATGCGCGTTCGAAGGGCCGGATCCTCGGTCCTTTGCACGGCCTGCCGATGACGGTGAAGGACTCGCTACAGACGGCGGGATTGGTCACCACCTCGGGGGCGCCCGCGCTCCGCGAGTTCGTTCCGGACGAAGACGCCGTAGTCGTCGAGCGCGTGCTAGACGCCGGCGCGATCGTCCTCGGAAAGACGAACCTCCCGATCTTCGCCGGCGACTGGCAAAGCTACAACGACGTCTATGGTCGAACGAACAACCCATGGGATCTCGGCCGCACCGTCGGCGGGTCCTCGGGGGGATCGGCAGCCTCGCTCGCGGCGGGCTTCGTGCCGCTCGAGATTGGGAGCGACATCGGCGGATCGATTCGAACGCCGGCTCACTACTGTGGCGTCTACGGGCACAAGCCCTCGCACGGCATCGTGCCAAACCGTGGTCACATCCCTGGGCCGCCGGGCACGAAGGGCGAACCAGATCTCGCGGTCGTCGGCCCACTTGGCCGAACCGCCGCGGACCTGCGCCTCGCGCTCGACGTGCTCGCGGGCCCGGACGCGCTCGATGCGCCGGGCTGGACGCTCGACCTCCCCAACTCGCGCGCCGAACGACTCGAGGACTTCCGCGTCGGCTACTGGCTCGACGACCCCCTTTGCCCGATCGACTCCACCGTACGCGCTGAGCTCGAATCTACGATCGACGCGCTTCGTCCGCAGGTCCAGCTCGTCGACCTGACACTCCCCTTCACTCTTGCGGACATCGTGCCGCGCTACATGCGCTTGCTCTTGGGCGTCATTGGCGGAGACTTGCCGGCGCCGCTTCGAGCGCTCACACGCGTGCTGCTGCCGCACTACGCGCTCGCGGAGAAGCTCGGCATTCGGGCGGACTTGATCTCGATGAACGCCTCGCGCGGGATGCATCAGTCGCATGCGGACTGGGCGCGCGCGAACGAAGCGCGCGCGAAGCTTCGCTGGAGCTGCCACGAGCTGTTCAAAGACATCGACGTTCTGCTGACACCCGTCGTCCCGACGACTGCCTTCCCCCACCAAACCGGAGGCAATCATCTCTCCAGGCGCATCCTCGTGAATGGTCAGAAGCGTCCATACATGGACCAGATCCCTTGGGCTGCTCTGGCGACCACGGCCTATCTGCCCGCGACGAGCGCGCCGGTCGGGGTCACGCCGGAGGGGCTTCCCGTGAACATCCAAATCGTCGGGCCCTTCCTCGGCGACCGCACGACGATCCGGTTCGCGGAGCTCCTGGCAGAGATCCGCGGCGGCTTCCAACCGCCGCCACTGTCCTGACCCCAACACGCAGAAAGACCGCCACTGGCACGGCCCGTGCCGCTGCTCTATGACCCCTGAATGCCAACACTCCCTCGCACGCGCGACCGCTCCCGCGACTTCGATATCGTCCTTTGGGGCGCTACCGGCTACACCGGCCAGCTCGTCGCCGACTACCTCGTTCGCAACTACCTCGGCGGCGATACCGGGCTTCGTCTCGCCCTCGCCGGGCGCAATGAGGAGAAGGTGCGCGCAGTCGCCGCCGAGGTCGGGGCCCCCGACCTGCCGATCCTCGTAGGCGACAGCTTCGACGCTGGCTCCCTCGACGCCATCGCCTCTCGCACCGAGGTCATCATCAGCACCGTCGGCCCGTACGCGAAGTACGGGGCCGAGCTCGTTGCCGCGTGCGTCCGCAACGGCACCGACTACTGTGACCTCACCGGAGAAACACAGTTCGTCCGCGCGATGATCGACGCCCATGAAGAGGAGGCGAAGAAGACCGGCGCACGCATCGTGCACTGCTGCGGGTACGACTCGATCCCTTCAGACCTCGGAACCCTCATGGTGCAGGAGGCGTTCAAGGAGCGGCACGGCAAGTACGCGGCCGAGGTGAAGATGGCGGCCGTCGATATGAAGGGCGCCTTCAGCGGCGGGACGATCGCCAGCATGATGAACATCGTCGACGAAATCAAAACGAACCCCGGCCTTCGCAAGGTCCTCGGAAACCCGTACGCCTTGAACCCGAAGGGCGTCCGAGGCCCGGACAAGGGAGACCAGGCCGGCGCGCGCTTCGACAAGGACCTCTCGATGTGGACGGCGCCGTTCATCATGGCGGCAATCAACACACGGGTCGTGCGTCGAAGCCACGCGCTGATGGGGCTCCGCTGGGGTGCGGACTTTCGTTACTCCGAGGTGATGGGAACCGGCAAAGGCGCGAAGGGCTTGGCCCGGGCGGTCTCGGTGGCCGGCGGGGTCGTCGCGTTCATGGCTTCGCTTGCGCTCCCGCTAACGCGCCCGTTCGTCGAGAAGAAGCTCCCCTCCCCCGGCGAAGGCCCGAGCCCGGAGGCGCGCGCCAAGGGGCGTTTCAAGACACTCCTCGTCGCGCTCGGCGACGGGAACGAAGTGCGCGGTATCGTCTCTGACAAGCGCGACCCCGGGTATGGATCGACCGCAGTGATGTTGAGCGAATCGGCACTGTGTTTGGCGCTCGACGGTGCCGAGCTGGACACAGCCGGCGGGATCCTGACTCCTGCCAGCGCGATGGGCGCGCGCTTGATCGAACGGCTGCGCAACGCCGGACTGACGCTCGAGATCCAAAGCTGAGCCACGACCCGATGCGATACGAAGGCCAGATCTACAGGCCTCCGAGCGAGGCCGACGCGTACATCTTGCAGGCGACGATCGGCTGTTCGTGGAACCATTGCACCTACTGCGACATGTACCGCGAGAAGTCGTTCCGTGTGCGCGCGCTCGACGAAACTCTGCAAGACGTCCGAAGCGCCGGGGAGGCGTTCGGCGAACGGGTCCGAAAGGTCTTCGTCGCTGATGGGGACGCACTCGTCCTCGACCTCGAGCACTGGGAGACGATTCTCAACGCTATCCGAGCGGCCTTTCCGCAAGTAAAGCGGGTGAGCGCGTACGCGACGGCCATGAACGTCAACGAGAAGAGCCCCGAGGACCTTCGACGCCTCCGGGAGCTCGGGTTGTCGCTTCTCTACATGGGGCCCGAGACGGGCGACGAGGTCACGTTCAAGCGCATCGCCAAGGGCTCCAACTTCGACGAGCACGTCGAAGCGGCGCGGCGCGCCCATGACGCGGGCATGAAGGTGTCCGCCATCTTTCTCTTGGGGGCTGGGGGGACGGAGCGCACGCACGAGCATGCGGAGGCCTCCGCCAAGCTCATCACGGCGATGGACCCGGAATTCGTCTCCGCGCTGACCCTCACCGTCATTCCAGGCACGCCCATTGCCAAGCTACAGGCGAGTGGGCGATTCACACTGCCATCGGTCCCGCGCATGCTCGAGGAGCTTCGCACCATCGTGAACGAAGCGGCGCCAACCGGTGCCGTGTTCCGCACCAACCACGCATCCAACTACCTGCCGCTTGCGGGTCGCCTGCCCGCCGACCGCAACCGCATCGTCGCCGTGCTCGACAAAGCGCTTGCCGGCGATGTTCCATTGCGGCCAGAACGCTCCCGCGGGCTCTGAACACCTGCGTGGTTGCACGCAGGGCCGAAATGGCCGTATGACTGGGCCTTATGACGACGACCCGAAAGATTGGCGTGGCGATTGCGGTGCTGATCGCCCTCTTCGTGGCATTCAACATCTACTACTTCATGCCACGAGCGACGATGGCCTCGATCACGGGAACCGAGGTCAAGCGGATGGACGGCAAAGATGTCGCCACGGGCGATCAGAAGACGCGGGACGTTCGCTTCATCTACGCCACCGAGTTCGACACCAAGAAGGCCGTCGTCTTTCGGAACGAGGACAACGGCTGGTACTTCAAATTCGACTCCGGGGACATCGCCGCAGAGGCAACCAAGCTCGCAAAGAACGAGATCGATGAAGTCGCTCTGATCAAGTACTACGGCATTCGCATCGCCGTTTTCGACTCGTACCCCAACGTGCTCTCGATCAAGGAAGTCGAACCCGACTACGTGTACGTGCCCTGGGTCAACATGATCATCCTGGTCTTGATGCTGATCCTCTTCATCTGGCTCGGCGTCAAAGTGCGGAAATTGTTCCGGAGTGCGAAGAACAAGATCACTAACCGCCCAGCGGCCTCATAGACCGAGCGCTCCGCAGAGAGCATCGAGCAGCGCCTGCCGGTCGGCGTCGGCATCGTAGGGAAGAGCCGCGACGAATCGCTTGGGATCGAACGTCGGCTTTGCTTCGCGCAGCGCGTCTGCGCTCTTTTGGATCAAAGCCGGGTCACCGGTGCCGTAGCTTGCCGCCAGCTGATAAGCACGCTCGCGAATGCGCGGATCACGGATGTTCTTCAGCACATCGAGCGCCTCCCGGAACCGTCCCAAATGGAAGAGAGCGCGCGCAAGGTGCGACCAATAGCGGGGCGGGTGGTACGGGTTGAGTCGCATCGCCTTGCGAATCCAGCCTTCGGCTTCTTCGGAGCGACCCCAAAACGAGAGAAACTCGCCCATGGCGCACACCGATCGATCATCGTTCGGGTTGAGGAAGAGCCCACGCTCCTGGTGGCGCACCGCTAGCTCGAGGTTTCCTCGGAGCATCGCAATCTGCGCAAGAATGCGGAGGCACTCGCTGTCGCACGCATCGAGATCGAGGCCTCGTTGCGCAGCGGCCTCGGCCTGGTCGAGCAGCACGTCGTACTCCTGCGGCCGGTACGCCATCGCCTGCCCTAATCCGCACGCCAGCCAGGCATGCGCCTGCGGGTAGCCCGGATCGCGATCCACGGCCTGCTCGAACATCTCGATTGCGATCTGACAGTCTCGCGCCGTGTAGCGATGATGGTGCTCCTTGCCACGGAGCACGTAGTCATATGCGTCGAGACGCTCCGGTGGGGCACGGCGCGCCTTCTCGAGTCGCGCGGCTTCCACCTTCCCGGCCAAGGTGGAGACGATGGTGGACGAGAGCTCGTCCTGCACCACGAAAACGTCTTCGAGCTCTCGATCGAAGCGATGCGCCCAAAGTGTGGACTCGGCGTGTGCATCGAGAAGCTGAATGCTGAGTCTCACGCGGTTGCCGGCGCGTCGGACGCTGCCCCGAACGATGAACTGAGCGGAGAGCTCCTCGGCTGCCTCACGGTCCGAGATCTCACGACCGCGGAGCGCAAAGGTGGATCCGCGCGAGATGACCATCAGCGAGCTGAAGTGGGAGAGCGCCGTGATGATGTCCTCGACCATCCCATCGACGAAATAGGCGTCGTCAGGTCCGGAGAGGTTGTCGAAGGGCAGCACTGCAACGGTCGGGAGCTCGCGCTCGGGTCGCGCTGCGTCAGCAGCAGGCGGACCTGGCGGCGACGCGGTCGGGTTCGCAGCTTTCCCCGCGCGAATTCGTTGGTAGACCGCGACCGTCTCGGGCTCGGGCTCCGCGCCGAGGTGCTGTTCGAGCGCATCGGTCAGATACTGGTATTGACGAAGCGCGTCGGAACGGCGGCCGAGGCGTTCGTAGAGCTCCATCAGATGGCGATGCGCAGGCTCGCAAGCCGGGTCCATGGCGATGCGGCGATCGAGCACGGCAACGGCCTCGTCTGCGCGCTCGGCGTCAGCAAGAGCCGACGCCAGACGTTCGATCACGTCACACGCCGTTCGCCGAAGCCGGTGTTGGGCGCCGAGGAGCCACTCGTCGTAGAGCGCTTCTCGCAAGACGAGGCCGTCGAGCAGATCATCGCGGTAGAGCGCCATGCAACGAGCAAGCTCGTCCACCTCGCTGCTTTGGGCGAGCGTGGTGAAATCCTGGACGTCGACGGTGCAAAGCGCGGGATCGAGGCTCAGGCTTTCCCCCACCGATTCAATCAATGGACCGTATGCCCGGCGGATCTTCGACAACGCCTGGCGGAGGTTGTGTCGTGCACGCTCGTCTCCGGTGTCGCTCCAAAGGAGCGCCGCGACCTGCTCCCGGCTATGCGGCCGGGCGCTCTCGACCGCCAGATAACCCAGTAATCCCTGGATCTTCTTGCCGGTCACTCCCAGCGGCGTCCCATCGGACCACTCCGCCCGGAAGGGCCCGAGAACGTCGAGGCGAAGCGTCCTGCCCATCAGGACGGATTATAGACGAAGAATAGACGCCTGATAGGCCTTCGCTCTGACGCTCGATAAACGGCGGTGCTCGAAGATGGATTTGTCCCAAGCGGGACCCACCATCAACGAGGAGCCCATCATGAGCATCGACAACGTACTTCCCACCAATATCGAGGCCGCGCGCACCTGGGGTGCCGGCGGCGAGCACTACGACCAAGTCAGCCGAGGCATTGCCGACGCCATCGAACACGCCGTCGTCGCGCTCGACCCTCGACCAGGCGAGCATGTGCTCGACATCGCCACCGGCACCGGCTGGGCGGCACGCAGCATTGCAGCGCGGGGCGCCGCCGTGACAGGCATCGACCTCGGCCCGGGCGTAATTGAAGCGGCCAAGGGGCTCAGCAACGGCACCGGCATCGATTTCCGCGTCGGCGACGCTGAGGCGCTCGATTTCCCCGACAACCACTTCGACGCCGTCATCTCGACATTTGGCGTGATGTTCGCGCGCGACCCCGAAGCCGTCGCGTCCGAGCTCGCCCGTGTCGTCAAGCCGGGCGGTCGTATCTCGCTCGCCAACTGGGCAGTCGGCGGGAGCGTGCATGAGATGTTCAAGCTCATCCGCTCCTACAAGCCGGCGGAAGAGAATCCCGCTCCCTCACCCTTCGAGTGGGGCAAGACGGGTCGCGTAATCGAGCTTCTCGGCGAGCACTTCGATCTCGAGTTCGAGGTGGGCACATCGTTCTTTCGGCCGGAGAGCGGAGCAAGAGCATGGGCGACCTTCTCCGTGGGTTTTGGTCCGGTCGTCACCCTGCTCGAGACCTTGAGTGCCGAGAAGTCCGAAGCACTCAAGAACGACTTCATCTCGTTCCACGAGGACCACCGCGAGGACACTGGCATCGTGATGCGTCGCCCATACGTGATCACCAAGGCGCGCCGCGTTCTGGAAAGCCGAAGGGCGTCATGAGCATCGAGCTCGTGCCGCGCGCCCAGAGCCGCGACGTCAGCGGTTTCGGTGTGTTCTCGCACGGCGACGCGGGAGAGGCGCACGTGACGGCGCACCGCATGCTGGACGAAGGGCGGCATGAGCTCGGCCACCGGCTGCTCGGCGCGTGGCTCGACTGCCACGACGGTTCGGGGAGCGACTGGACGCATCTGCAATGGCACATGGCGGTGTTCGAGATCGCGCTGGGGCAGTGGGACGCCGCGCTCGCGCGCTTCGAACGGCAGATCATGCCGGTCGCGGTCAGCAGCGACGACGCGTTGACAGACGCGCCGGCTATGCTCTGGCGGCTTTCGCTGTCTGCGCCGCGAGAAGTCGACCTTCCGTGGGAGCCGCTTCGTTCGCGGGCGGTTCGGAACCTTGACAAGCGCCACGGCCCATATGTCGAGCTTCATTGCTTGCTCGCGCTCGCGGGGGCACGCGACCTCGAAACCATGGACGAATGGTTGCGAATCAAACGCCACTACAAGGACGAGCGCACGAAGCTCTTGGCGCGCTTGGTGACCGGGTTGCGTGCATTCGCCGCCTCGGACTACGCGCTCGCGGCATCGGTGCTCGACGGAGTCGCCGCCCGAATCTCGGAGCTTGGAGGGAGTCACGCGCAGAATCTCTTGTTTGGGGAGATAGCCACCCATTGCTGGCAGCGGACCCATAGCCGCATAGCCGCGTGACCGCCGACCCTGTCGCTGTCGCTGTCATTGCTGTAGAACTGCCCCATGCCCGCCGTTCAGCTCATCGCCCTTTGGGCCCTTGCGATTGCGATGGTCGGCATCGGGGTGCTTCACTTCGTCCGACCGAAGCCTTTCGTTCGCATCGTCCCGAAGTACCTCCCCGCCCCGCTCGCCCTGGTGTACATCAGCGGCTTCTTCGAGATCCTCGGAGGCCTCGGGCTTCTAGTTCCGGCCACACGGCCATGGGCCGCATGGGGCCTGATCGCCCTCTACATCGCCGTGTTCCCAGCGAACATCTACATGCTCACCGACAACATCTCGCTCGACCCCAAGAAACCGATCCCGCGCTGGGCGCTCTGGCTCCGACTCCCTTTCCAATTGCTCTTCATCGTCTGGGCATACTGGTTCACGTAAGCAGGGCCGCCGGCTCCAGACGCTCCATTTGCTTCAGCGCGCTCTGCGCCGCGTAGTAACCGCACATGCCGTGCACGCCGCCGCCAGGAGGCGTCGCTGCCGAGCAGATGTAGAGGCGTGGGTTCGGAGTCGTGTAGGGATCGATGCGCGCAACTGGCCGCGTGAAGAGCTGGAACATGTCCGCGACGCCGCCGGTGATCGCGCCGCCGACGTAGTTGGGGTTGTAGCGATGGAAGTCCTGCGTGTTCATCGTGTGGCGCGCGAGGATCAAGTCCTTGAAGCCGGGCGCGAATCGCTCGACTTGATTCTCGATGGCCTCGCTCATGTCGAGCGTCGAGCCAGCCGGAACGTGACAGTACGCATACCCAGTGTGCTTTCCCTCGGGCGCGCGCCCCGGATCGAGTTGGCTCTGTTGGCAGAGGATCAGGTACGGACGCTCGGCATGCTTGCCTCGAAACATCGTCGCCTCGGACAGCGCGATCTCGTCGAGTGTGCCCCCAACGTGGACGGTCGACGCCTCGAGACAGCGCGGGTCACGCCATGGAATGGGCCCGTCGAGCGCCCAATCGAGCTTGAAGACGCCTGGCCCGTACCGGTAACGCCCAAGACGGCGCCGGTACCCGCCGGGCAGCGCTCTGCCCCCGATCGATACGAGCTGGTCGGGGCTCGTATCGAAGAGATACACGCGTGCAGCGGGTAGGTCAGATGCCGTTGCGACGCGCACGTCGGTTCGGATCTCGCCGCCAAGCTCACGGAGCAGGCTACCGAGCGCAGACGCGATGGCCTGCGAGCCACCCGCGGCCACCGGCCACGATTCCACGTGCGCTGCAATCGAGAAGATCAGGCCGAGCGCCGCGGTGAACATCTTGCTCAACGGTAAGACGCTGTGAGCGGCACACCCTGCGAATAGCGCCCGGGCCCGGGACTGCTGAAAACGCCACTTGGCAAACCTGCTCGCGGGCCACATCGCTCGCAGCCCGAAGCGCGCGAAGGCGAGCGGATGCTGGGGCCAGCCGAGCGGTCCGAGCACATCCGCGAAGAAGCCTAGTGGGTCGTCGAGAAACGGCGCGACCAAATCATGGTAGCTGCGTCCGTCGGCCCCCAACTCCGCCGCCGTTCGCTCCGCAGAGTGCCACATCATCACCGCGGGCTGGTCGTCGAGTGGGTGCGCGACCGACGCTTCGGGCAGGATCCAGCGAAGCCCGTGTTTCTCGAGTGGTAGCGAGCGAAAAAACGGCGAGAGAATGCCAGTGGTGTGCACGGCCGAGCACAGGTCGTGGTGAAACCCGGGGAGTGTGAGCTCGGCCGTACGCGTACCGCCACCGATCTCGTCGGCAGCCTCGAGCACCAACACGGACGCCCCAGCTTGCGCCAATGCGATCGCGGCACTCAGGCCGTTCGGGCCCGATCCGACCACGACCGCGTCGAAGCTCTCCCTGTGCTCGCTCACTGGGCGAGCATAGCGCCAATCACTCGAACGCGGTGGTGTTGGTCATCCGAATCTCGAAGGCCTCGTCGACCTCGATGTTCTTCGAGCCGTCCTGACCGCTGACCGTGAGCTTGTCTTTGGCCTCGCCCGCCGCCGCCGCATCGGACTCGAGGGCGTTGAGGTTTAGAATGATCTCGCCGTTGGCGTTGGCCGTCATCTGCTGAACCGAGATGGAGAGCCCGTCGTCCGGGAAGTCGACGGTCTGAGGAAGCGCGTTCTGCGTCACCGTGACGTTGAGCTTGACCTCGTCGCCGACACGCTCGACGAGCGTGTAGCTGTCGACCTGCTGCACCTTGAAGCCGTAGAGCTCGAGCTCCTTCCGCGCTTCCCAACGGGCGCCGAGGCCGACCGCCTCGGCCGGCAGCACGACGCGCGACAAGGTGGTCCGCGCATTGACGATCATCGTGAGGAGACGAACCGGAACCTCCGGGCTCTTGGCCCGATCGTTGAGCTCGGCGGCGAGCGTAATGCCGCGATCGTCCATCTCGACCGTGCCGCCGACGTCATCGAGAATGGCGGCGCTCTGTCGAAGATCCTCGGCGAGCTCGGGGTCCAGTCCTTGCGGCACCGCAGCCTCCGCCTTGGCGATGTTGACCTCGAACTTCACCCCCTGCTCGGTCTGCATGGCCGGGCCGGAGACGATGTGAAGGCGTACGCCCGGAACCACAGAAAGCGCGGCCGCGTCGTCGGTCGTTGCGAGTGTGGCCATCGTGAAGTCCATGTTGGACTTGGTGATGGTTCCATCCGCGATCTTATAGCGCAGTTGAGCCCGTGGCTCGGCGCCCGCCTCTAGAAGCAGAACGGGGTCACCGCCCCCGGCGACCGTCGTCGAGGACTCGTCCTTCTTGCAACCCGTCCAGGAGAGCAAGACGGACACCACGATCAAACCACGGACGATTGCTTTACTAGTCATCGATGCTCCTCGAGAGGGGCCCCATCCCCAGCTCTCTTGACCGGGGCTTAGTACCTTCGATCACCTGCCGCAAGGCCCAGAGCGGAACGGAGGTTGAGCAACGTGCTCAGACGGTCTACATAAGGCGGCGAAGGATGAGGTTGCATGGGTGTGAGTGAGCAACTGAAAGGGGCTTACGAGGCTGTGATGGCGTCTGCTCCAAAGCCCTCCGTGAGCGTGGTGGTGCCGGGCCTCAACGAAGCGGAGAGCCTTCCCCTCCTCGCCGCGCAGATTAGGGAGGCGCTTGAAGGAAAGTCGTACGAGCTGATCTTCGTCGACGACGGGAGCACGGACGACAGCTGGCAGGTGATCAACGATCTGAACGAAGCAGATCCCGCTGTACGGGGCGTTCGGCTCCGGGCGAACTTCGGCAAAGCGATGGCGCTCGCGGCCGGCTTCGAGCGGGCCCGCGCCGACGCCGTGGTCATGATGGACGCCGACCTTCAAGACGACCCGGCCGATCTGCCGAGGATGCTCGAGAAGATCGACGGCGGCCTGGATGTCGTAGTCGGTTGGAAGGTCGAACGCCACGACCCGCTCAATCGCAGGATCTTCTCGAAGGTCTTCAACACGACCGTGGGCGTGGTGACCGGAGTTCACCTCCATGACATGAATTGCGGCTTCAAGGCTTACCGTCGGGAGGTTCTAGATGCGATCCCCATCTACGGAGACTTGTTTCGGTTCATTCCCGTGCTCGCATCCTGGCAGGGGTTCCGCATCGGTGAGATCCCGGTCAACCATCGCGCCCGCCAATTCGGCCGTTCGCGGTACGGTCTCGAGCGAATCCTCCGCGGGTTCTTCGACCTCCTGAGCGTTTCGTTTCTCACCAAGTACTCCCGCAAGCCGATGCACCTGTTCGGTCTCCTCGGATTACTCTTCGCCAGCCTCGGCGTACTGATCTGCGGCTACTTGGCGGTGCTCTGGTTCATGGGCGAAGGCATCGGCGCCCGCCCGCTTCTTTTGTTGGGCGTGCTCCTCATTCTGGTGGGCGCTCAATCCTTTTCCATTGGCTTGCTGGGGGAGTTCATGACTTTCCAATACCAACGCAAGGACGCCTCTGAGAGACTGCCGGTTCGCGCATCAACGGATGACCCCTAGGAGCGGTCATGCGCGTGTGCATGTTTGGCACCTACGAGGCCGGCTACGATCGCAATCAGGTGCTGATGCGCGGCATGCGCGAAGCCGGCATCGAGGTCGTCGAGTGCCATGTGCCGCTTTGGGAAAGCATGCGGTACAAGACGAGCGCATTCAAAGGGCCCGCACAGTATGTGGTCATTGCCACCAAGCTCGCCCTCGCTTATGCGCAACTAGCTGTTCGCTATCTTTTCGCGCCGCCGCACGACATCGTCTTGGTCGGGTATTTGGGGCACTTTGACGTCTTCCCGGCGCGCCTGTTGACCTGGCTGCGTCGCAAGCCCCTGGTCTTCGACGCTTTCGTGTCGTTGTACGACACCTCGGTGGAGGACCGCAAAGTGTTCCGGCGCGGCAGCCTGGGGGCGACGCTGCTGCGGCTGATCGACAGATGGTCGTGCAAGCTCTCCAATCTGGTGCTCCTCGATACGAACCAACACATCGAGTATTTCTGCGAAGAATTCGACCTCGAGCCATCGAAGTTCCAGAGGTTGCTCGTGGGTGCCGATCCGGCCTACGCGGAGGGAGAGCCCGTCACGCCGCGCGAGGACCGCTTCGTCGTGCTCCACTACAGCAAATTCGCACCGCTGCACGGGATGCCGTACATCCTCGATGCGGCGAACCAACTACGTGACGATCCGGAGATCGTGTTTAAGATCGTTGGCGGCGGTCAGACCTTTGCCGCGAGCAAGGCATACGCCGAACGCTTGGGTCTCGAAAATCTGGAGCTCGTTCCTTGGCTCGAGCCGGAGCAGCTCCGCCAGGCCATGCGCGAGGCGCAAGTGTGCCTCGGGATCTTTGGCGACACGCCAAAGGCGCAACGCGTGGTCCCGAACAAGGTCTATCAGTGCCTAGCCGCGGGCGCCGCAGTGGTCACTGGCCGCTCGCCGGCAAGCGAAGAGCTCCTGGTCGACCGAGAGCACGCCCTTCTTTGCGAGATGGCCAGTGGTAACGCGATCGCGGATGCTATCTTGGATCTCAAGCGCTCTCCCGCTCTACGCCAACGGCTCGGAGAGAACGGCGCTCGACTGTTTCGCGAGCAATACACGCCGCGGACTCTGGTGGAGACTGAGCTCCTCCCACGGCTACAGGAGCTCGTCTCCCGGGACTAACCACGCGCCCTCACGCACACGAAATGGCTAGTTCTTCGAATTTCCGGTGCTAAGGGGAGGACAGTGGGAGCCGCGATCGCCGTCGACGATTCGCTGCTCCCAGAATCGGGATCCAGAGTGACGCCACCACCGAGAGAGCTGTCAAATGATGCGACGCCACATGGAGGCGTGTGGCAGACCATCCAGCGCGTTGCGGTACCGCTGATGCTGCTCGTGTCGGCTGCCGGTTTCTTGGTCTTCTACAATCGTTTCTACCCCGTCGGCGAGTGGCTCTTCTGGAGGTACGCATCCTACTGGGCGGCTTGTGCATTGTGGAGCGTAGGCTGCCTCAGCACCGGGTATTTACTGGTCCGAAAGCGACGCGGGCACTCTTTTCCATTGCTAGAGACGCTCTGTCTTAGTTTCGCTGCCGGGGTCGTTGTCTTCTACCTGTTGATGAATGTCTTGGGGGCGTTTGGCGGGCTGCAAGGGCCAACTTTTTTCGCGCTTCCGCTTTTGATGATGGCGGCCGGTGCACTTCCGCTCGCACGTCTGGTTCGACGCTACACCCGCTATGCCCGCAGTCGTCCGAGGTCGCGACGGGCGTGGACACCTTTGGACGCGCTCATCTTGGCATTTGGCCTGCTGGTCCTTGTGATGATCTATTTCAAGATCATCACCCCGGAGAATGCGGCATTCGACGCACGCTGGCAGCACCTCGCGCTCGCCGAGCAGTATGCGCACGTGGGGCGCATTCCCCGCTTCGGTGAGGGTTGGACCATTGCGACGAACCCTCACTTGGCAGCGATTCTGTATACGTGGGCATTTCTGATACCAACCGGAGAGCTTTTCGATCAGGTCGCGCTTTCGGCACATCTAGAGTTCACATGCTTCTTGTGGGCCCTCGCAACCATCCCACCCGCCGTCCGGCTCCTGGTACCTGGCTCGAGGGCCTCTTTGTCGTGGGTCGCTCGGTTCCTCTTTCCCGGCGTGCTGCTCTACGATTCGAGCTTGGCTGGCGGTGCCGACCACATTGGGGCGCTCTTTGCATTGCCGATCTTCATCACTTTGGTTCGTGCCGTGCCGACCCTACCGCCGGGGCGCTGTGCACTTCTCGCGCTGATGATGGCAGGCGCTGCGATGACCAAAGTGACCGCAGGCCTCATGTTGGTTCCCGGCGCCGTACTTGCGGTTGCTGCGGTCGTGGTATGGCAGGGTGTTCGAGCACGCCGACTACTCTGGAAGGGTCCAGTAGCCGCCACCGTCACCGCTCTCGTTGCCACGGCGTTTTTCTGGGGGCGAAACTGGATTTGGTATGGGGACCCGCTCTATCCATCCTTGCACGAATACCTCGTGTTGCGGCCGTGGACCGAAGACTCCGCAACCCTTTTCGAGTGGGGCTACAAGGAGTTTCAGTTCTGGCGACCCGAACGCAATTGGGCCGGAATTCGCGAGTCACTGGGAGCGCTGTTCACCTTTTCGTTCGTTCCTCACGACTACCCACGTTTTCACGGCAAGGTGCCGGTGTTCGGCTCCCTCTTCACACTGCTCACCTTGTGTTTGCCGTTTCTGAAGAACACGAGGCGGACCTGGGGCCTCGTCGCTCTCACCCTGCTGGCGATCTTCACTTGGTACTCCGTCCATCACCAGGACCGCTACCTGCAGACCATCGTCCCCTGGATGGCGGCCGTCACGGCCGCAATCATCATTCGCATCTGGCAGACCAACCGTCTCGCTCGGATAGCGGTGTCCGTGTTGGTCGTCACCCAAGTGCTCATCGGGGCTGACGTGTACTTCATCCAAGGTCACGCCATGATTCGGTCGCCAGTCAAACGGGTGGCCGACCTGCTGGCCGCAGGGCACAAGCGCGAATACGACGAGCGGCTCAAGGTGTTCCCAGGATGGGTTGCGCTAAGCGACGCTCTCCCTGAAGACGCCCACGTCTTGTTGCACGACAACCACGTTCACCTCGGTCTCTCCCGCCGAACCACTTCGGACTGGCCCACCTGGCAATACGGAATGAGCTACGGGCGCCTCGAGTCGCCACGTGCCGTTTGGGACCTCCTCCGCGAGCTCGGTGTGACTCACATCTTATGGCGAGATCGGGTATCCAAGGCGTTGGATTCGCTGGCAGGAGATCTCGTGTTCTTCGACTTCGCGTTTCGACATACAGTCGATCGCAAGAAAGTCGGCCAGCATTGGGTGGCTCGAATGCCTGACGAACCCCCACCAGACGTTCCATACGGCAAGGTCGCATTCTTTGGTTGTGACGATCTCTACGCGTCCGGCCTCTACCCACTATCTGAGATGACCGTTCCCACGTTTGGCCCCGACCGCCTCGACTTTCCGGAACCGATCGCCCGAAAAACGGAGGGCATTGCCGAAGCCTCGTTCGAGGATTCTGACTACGCTGTCGTCGACCCCAAGTGTGCCAGCCAGATCGCCATGCGACTGAGCTCACAGGGCTTTCAGCACGTGGCCAACCGTAAAGACCGTAATGTAAAGGGTCGCCGAGCTCCATGGCAGCTCTACGTTCGAAAGTAGGGCGGCTGCTGTGGCTCGAGCTCTCCTCGCCGCGCATACCTTCGAAGCCACGCGCGCGTTATCACGAAAGGAATGATCAACATGACGTGCCGAAGTCGGATCCCACTCTGCTCCGACCCGTAGACCGGTCGCACCGGCACATCTCGCACGCGCAAACCACGAACTTGTAGCCAGCTCAGAAGATCGTTCGGATAGCCGTAGCCCTTCCACAAGCGTCCCCAATCGACCGCCTCTTGGGTCCGCCGATTCATCGCCGCATAACCGCACTGCGAATCCCGTACTTCCACACCAATGGCTAGTCGCGTCAGCATAGAAAACAGGTGATTTCCGAGCCATCGGTGCCATGGCATCACTTTGTTGGCCGCAGGCCAGTCGAGGCGATTGCCCTTTACATAGTCGGCCTCCCCGGCGATCAGAGGAGCCAGCAAGGCCGGGAGGTCGACTGGGTCCATTTGTCCGTCCGCCGCCATCACCGCGGTCAAGTCCGCGCCGAGCAGGAACGCCTGCTTACACCCGGTCGCAATTGCAGCACCGACGCCCTGGTTGGTTTCGTGCTCGATGAGCTCGACGGGCCCGCGGAAAGCGCGCGCCGTCTCTCTCGTGGCGTCGATGCTCGCGTCATCTACCACGATGATGTGGTCCACGAAGCTCGGAATGCCTTGGAGCGCCCGGCCAATCAGCTTCGCTTCGTTGTACGCCGGCATCACGACGGCGATTCGTCTCCCCGCGAGCATCCTAGCTCGCTCGAATCCAATGAATGTCAGGCATGTAGTGAGTGGCTATCGCTTCACGATTCGCCGGTCAAGCACTTGCAATCGACCCGGGTGCGGCGTAACCCCCCTCCGAATGCGGGAAGTCCTCTTCGTGTCCAAGCCGGTCGCCCCCCCTTGGAACGACAGCAGCAAGAATCTGGTTCGTGATATTGCGGGGCACCTTCAACGGCACTCCCCGGTGTTGATGGGGCACTCCGGCCAGGCGAACCCGATCGCGCGGGGACGCCTCGAGCCGGTGTATGGTGCCGCATCCGGGGGAGGCTTTGCGCCCAGCGTGCGCGCAAACGTGCGCGTCTTGCGCCATCTGCTGGTGGGGCGTTCCACCGATCTTTGGCACTTCTTTTTCGCGCCCAACCCGAATAGCTCGGCAGCTGGTCGTTTTGCGACTGCGATCCGCAGAGTACCGAGTGTCCACACCGTGTGCAGCATGCCCGGGGAGGGAGTATCCACGAGGAAGCTGCTCTTCGCAGACGTAACCGTTGCCCTATCGCGGTCCGCCTACGAGCGCTTTCGCCAAGACGGCGTCAGCGAGAGCGCACTGCGACTCATTCCGCCGTCGGTGCCGCCTCTGGCGGAACCGACCTTGCTCGAGCGGGCTGAGCTGCGCAAGAAGCACGAGCTTCCCGACGCCCGGCCCGTTTGGATCTACCCTGGGGACCTAGAGTTCGGTGGTGGCGCCGAAATCGCATTGCAAGGCTTCGCGGCGTGGAACCGATCCGACGCAGTGCTCTTGATGGCCTGTCGGCGGAAGACCCCGCAAGCGGACGAGGCGCTCTCCCGGCTTCGTGAGCAAGCAAGGCGATGGGGCATCGAGGCACAAGTACGCTGGGTTGGCGAAACCCGACACATCCACGACCTCCTCGGGCTCAGTGACTTCGTCGTCATGGTCAACCGAACAGCCTACGCGAAAATGGACTACCCGCTCGTGACGCTCGAATCGATGTGCCTCGCGCGCCCGGTGCTCGTCGGAAAGGAAACCCCGTCCGCAGAGCTGGCCGAGGATGGCGGGGCGGTCGCCGTGGAGACGAATGGTGAAGCCTTGGCCGAGGCGATCGAGAGTCTGAGCGCCGACGAGGCATCCTACTCGGAGGTCGGGCAGAAGGCGCATGCACTCGCGACGTCGAAGTTCTCGCCGCAAGAAGTCGCAGCAGCGTACGAGCTGCTCTATGAGGAAATCCATGGGTGAACGAACCGAACAAAACGCGAGGCAGTACTACGACGACTTCAGCGACGCGTACGAACGGGAGCGCGGCTACGGCTATCATCAGATGATCGATGATCTGGAGGTCCAGGTCACCTCGCCTTACGCACGGGGTGCCCGGGTGCTCGAGCTCGGCTGCGGTACAGGTTTGATCCTGGCCCGGATCGCGAAAATCGCGGAGGAAGCCGTGGGGATCGACCTGTCCGAAGGAATGGCGCAGCAAGCAAGGGACCGCGGCCTCGACGCACGGATTGGAAGCGTATGCGACCTCCCCTTCGAGGATGAAGAGTTTGATCTTACCTACAGCTTCAAAGTGCTCGCACACATCCCCGACATCGAAACAGCGATTCGGGAGGCAACGCGCGTCACGCGGCCGGGCGGTCATGTCCTGCTGGAGTTCTACAATCCGTGGAGCCTTCGCTATCTCGCGAAGAAGGTCGCCGGCCCTCAGCCGATCAGCGACAACCGAACCGAAGCGGATATCTTCACCCGGTGGGACTCACCTCGTGCAATTCCGAAGCTGTTGCCCCCCGGCATCGAGCTCGTCGACTATCATGGCGTTCGCGTGCTCACGCCCTTTGCCGCGGTCCATCGCATCCCGTGGGTGGCGCGAGGCCTGAGCCGAGCCGAGCGCTTGGCGGGAAGCTCGCCGCTTCGGTACTTCGGCGGCTTCCTGATCGCGGTGTTGCGCAAGTCCTGACCGAGTGCTCGAAGCGAGATGGCCTACCCCGACGTCGCAGCGGGCCCGATTGTTCGAAGCTTTGCGCTCGGAAGCAGCAGTCCCCGCCGCGCGGTTGCCCCGCGGAGCCCCATTTGCCAAACTGGCCCCCTTAATGCAGACGACTACTGAGGGATATGACTTCGGTTCGAACTGGCGATCGTTCATCGACCACCATTTGACCGATGAACGTCGACAAGAGGCGCTGCGCTCGCTACCTGCGTTCCTGCGGGAAAGCTCGCTCGAAGGCAAAACGTTTGTCGATGTGGGTTGTGGAAGCGGGCTGTTCTCCTGGGCGGCCTATAAACTCGGCGCCAAGCGAATCGTGAGCTTCGACGTCAACCCAAACTCGGTGGCCTGCTGCAAGCAGCTTCGTTTTGACGAAGGTGAGCCCGCGAACTGGGAAGTGCTCCAGGCATCGGTGCTCGACGATGAGGCGATGCGAGCGCTGGGCGAGTTCGACGTCGTCTACTCGTGGGGTGTTCTGCACCACACAGGCGAGATGTGGCACGCGATCGAGAACACCGCGGGCCTGATCAGACCGGGCGGCTTGATGTGGATCGCAATCTACAATCGCGCCGATGCCTTGGGGCTCCACTCTGATGGACGCGTTGGGTCCTCGCGCTTTTGGGAACGAGAAAAGGCCTTCTACAATCGCCTGCCCAAAATGGGCCAACTCGCGATGGACTACACCGCAGCAATGGGGATGGTGACCGCGTACCTCTTATCGGGACGAAACCCCATCCGCGAGATTCAGCAGCACAAGCAGAACCGCGGTATGTCCTGGCTGGTCGACATCCGCGATTGGCTTGGTGGCTGGCCGTACGAGTACGCCTCTGTCGAGGAGATCTTCAACTTCGTTCACGGCCGCTTCGGCTACGCGTTGGAGAACGTGATCTCCACAAACAGCCTTCGAAACAACGAGTTCCTTTTTCGAAGGCCGGCCGCTTGAGATGTGCGGGATCACGGGCATCGTTCATCCCTACGCAGGGACGCCCGACGCTGAACCGGTACCACGCGAAGTAATCCAAGCGATGACCGCGGCGCTGACGCACCGCGGACCCGACGCGGAAGGCTATCACCGAGACAGCGGCGTCTCGCTAGGACATCGTCGACTCAAGATCATCGACCTCGTCGGCGGAGCACAGCCGATGTCGAATCACGAGGGCACGGTATGGGTCACGTACAACGGAGAGATCTACAATCACCGCGAACTGCGGTCTGAGCTCGAGTCGCGCGGTCGCACCTTTCGCTCGGTCTGCGACACCGAGGTGCTAGTCCACGGATATCTCGAATGGGGAATCGCCAAATTGCTGGACCGCATCGACGGCATGTTCGCGTTCGGGATTTGGGATAGTGCCAAACGACGGCTACTGCTCGCGCGGGATCGAATGGGTCAAAAGCCGCTCTTCTACTCTCTGCTTCGCGGTGGAGGCTTGGTGTTCGCGTCAGAGGTGAAAGCCCTGCTAGTTCATCCAGACATCCAACCCGCCATCGACGAAGAGGGACTGGCCGCGTACCTGACGTTCGAGTACCTGCCAGGCGAGCTATCGATGGTGCGGGGTGTTCGCAAGCTGCTTCCCGGGGCATGGTTGAGCTTCGAACGCGGCAACGCAGAGCAGTCTTCCTATTGGCGTATTCCGATCAAGGACGCCCCTTCCCCCGAAAACGCCGTGCAGCGGTTTACCGAACTTTTTGACGGAGCAGTCGAACGCCGACTCATGGCTGACGTGCCGTTGGGTGTGTTCTTGTCGGGCGGCATCGATTCAAGCGCCGTTGCGGCTTCGGTGGTGCGACAGCGCACCGCCGCCAACGTGAAGACGTTCTCGATCGGATTTCAAGAAAAGAGCTACGACGAATCGTCGATGGCGCGCCTGGTCGCGCGACACCTCGGAACCGAACATCACGAACGGGTCTTTACCGCCGAAGCAATGAAAGACGTGCTTCCTGAAGTCGTGTTGGGTCTCGACGAACCTTTTGGGGATGCGAGTCTGCTTCCGACGTACCTGCTCAGCGCCTTCGCGCGCGAGCAGGTCACGGTAGCCCTCGGCGGTGACGGCAGCGACGAGCTCCTCCTTGGGTATCCGACTTTCTTTGCTGACTCGTTCGCCAGAGCATTTACTCGATTACCTAGGCGGCTGCGCCGCGGCATGGGGCGACTGGGACAGGCGCTTCCGGTCAGCACCAAGAACCTCAGCTTTGACTTCAAGGTAAACGCTTTCTTGCGTGCCGCCGACGCGCCGCCGTCATGGCGTCACCCACTTTGGTTGGGAAGCGCGATTCCTGGATCTCCGGACGATCCCCTGCACCGAGACCTCCGCACGAATTCCCCCGTCGAGTCCGTATTGTCGTTTGCCGCGGCCGAATACGATGCGCCCGACACGCAGTCTGCCCTTCAGCGTCTGTCCTATCAGTATTGCCGGACTTACCTTGCCGAAGACATTTTGCACAAAGTAGATCGTGCAAGCATGGCGGTATCGCTGGAAGCCCGTTCTCCATTCTTGGACCGATCGCTCGTCGAGTTCGTTGCAGCCCTGCCTGCCTCTCAGAAATTGCAGTTTCCAGGTCGAGGTAAGGCAATTCTCAAGACCGCCATGCGTGACCGTTTGCCAAACGAAGTGATCGACAGGTCGAAGAAAGGGTTCGGCATTCCGGTAGCGGCTTGGCTCAAAGGCCCGCTCGAGGAGATGGTGAACGACCTGTTGTCGGAGCCACGCACGAAGGCCGCTGGATACCTCGACTCGGCCTGCGTTCAACGACTGATCCAGGAGCATCGCACAGGAAAGCGAAACCACCGCAAAATTCTCTGGACACTGTTGAACTTCGAGCTGTGGCGGGAGGCGAGGGGTATCTCTGGCCGAGCCTAAGGGGCAGTGCGGGGCTGGTAGGAAGAGACAAAGCGGAGCCGTAGGCCGTCGAGCGAATTCGCGTCTCCACCGAACGCTGTTAGACTCCGCCAGCCGTGTATGAATACGACTCCCAATTCCTTAGCTACGGACGCTCCGTCGCAACGAGATCGGCGCAAGTAATCGTGCCAATTCTCCACGAGGCGCTCCGTCCCACGTCGATTCTCGATCTGGGCTGCGGGCGGGGTGCATGGCTCGAAGTTTGGAAGGCATCAGGCGCATCGGAGGTCCTCGGTGTAGATGGAGACTACGTCGATCGCACAGACCTCGCCGTCGACGAGTCCGAGTTCTGCGCTCGCGACCTGGGTGGCACCATTGATCTGCAAAGGCGCTTCGACCTCGTCGAAAGTCTAGAGGTTGCCGAGCACCTGCCGGAGTCACGCGCCCGCGGTTTTGTCGCGGACTTGTGCCGTCACAGCGATATCGTTCTTTTCGGCGCTGCCCCACCTGGACAGGGAGGAGAGCAGCACATCAATGAGCAACCCTACGCCTATTGGCGCGCCATTTTCGAAGAGCTCGGCTACGAGGCCTTCGACTTCGTCCGACCCCTCGTCGCGTCCCATCGTGACGTGGCGCCCTGGTACCGCTACAACACCCTTCTCTACGTGAAGCGTGAGGCGATCGAATCGCTTCCCCATTCCGTACGGGAGACCCAATTGTCGACCGACACGCCAATTCGAGACGTTTCCCCTTTGCTGTACAAAGTGCGAAAGAGCATCGTGCATCGACTACCCACATGGGCCACGCAGGCACTGGCAAACGTTGCGAAAAGGATTCCTCACTAGCGTCCGTTGCCGACCGCTACTACTCGCCCGGTCGCAACTCTGAGGCTAGGACATAGGTCTTGCGACGCCCCTGACCATGATAGATGCGAACGGTCAGCTCCGCGAGAAGGCCCATGCAAAGCAGCACCACGCCATTGGTCACGAAAAACGTCGCCAGCATCATCACCGTCATCTTGTGCTGCCAAGCATCCCAAATCAGCCACTCGACGAGCGTCCCGACCGCGCACACAGCGCCGAGCCCGAGAAGCGCGAACCCGATGCCCCCAAAGAGATAGGCTGGCTTGGTGGTATATCCACTCAAGAACTTAACGGTCAGCAAGTCGAGCAAGACCTTGAAGGTGCGTCCTATCCCGTACTTGCTGGTGCCGAACTGCCGGGCTCTATGGTTGACTTCCAGCTCGCAGATCTTGCCGCCACGCGCAGACGCGTAGATCGGTATGAAACGATGCATCTCGCCGTATAGTTGCTGACCCTTCAACGCCGTTGAGCGGTACGCTTTTAGCGTGCATCCGTAGTCGTGAAGCTCCACACCGGTCCAGCGACTGATCAACCTGTTCGCCAGCATCGACGGCACCTTCCGGCTCCAAAGGCGATCCTTTCGATTCTTGCGCCATCCGCTGACGACGTCATAGCCTCGTTCGATGCGCTCGATGAGACGGGGAATGTCATTGGGGTCGTTTTGCAGGTCGGCGTCCATCGGGACGAGCACACTGCCTTCCGCATGGTCGATGCCTGCCAAAATCGCTGCTGTCTGTCCGAAGTTGCGTGCGAACCGAACGAGTCTTACACGTGGGTCGTCCTTAGCGATCTTCGAAATGACCTCCGCGCTTTGATCCATGCTTCCGTCATCGACCATGATGATTTCCGCATCCCAGGGTTCGAGATCGATCACATCCCTGAGCTCACTGTACAGATCCGGGATGCTCTCTTCTTCGTTGTATACGGGAACTATGACGCTGATTTTCATAGGGGTCAGCAGACGTCTATCATGGGGTGCGCCGCCAGCCTAGCACTGCCAGCAATCCTCGGCGCATTGCGACATGCGTCCGCTCGCGATATGGGTCGGCGGTGATTTGGAAGCTCGTCGTACTCATTCTAGCGCTGTCGTTTCAGACCGGGTGCTCCAAGCCGAAGCCCGCCGCCGTGCCAGGGGAACCTCGGTTGGTCATGCTCAACGTCTTTTGCACTTTGGGCAAAGACTTCCTGGAGCCCTATGACGGAAGCGTCGAGTACACCCCCAACCTGAAACGCTTTGCCGAACAGGGGGTCGTCTTCGAGCGGCACGTCACGGAAACCGGCCAAAGCGGGGTTTCTTTTGCGTCGATCCTGTCCGGTGAGCACGCCATGCGCCATCTGGTGTACTCCCATCCGACGCGCCTCACCGACGCGGTTCAAACGCTGCCTGAAGCATTTGCGGATGCGGGCTACGACACGTTCTTCTGGGAGTCTCAAGACATGGCCAGTGTGGGACTGAACTACGGTCAGGGCGTCCCGGCGGAACAAGCCATCAGGCCCCGACAGCTGAAAGCGAACGAACCCCAGTTTCAAGCGATCCTCGAGCGACTCGCAAAGGATTCGACGTACAAGGCTTTCATCATCTCGTTCTATGGTCTGACCCATTCCCGCTACCGGCGAGAGTCACTACCTTGGTTCTGTGAAAAGTATCCGGCGCAATGCAAGGGGATCGATCCCGAAAAAGCGATCCCCTTCTACAAGGACACGCGTCGATTTGCCTACGATTTCCCGTCGGCAGTTGAAAAGTATGATCTGAAGGGTGAGCGTCTTCAGGAGCTCGTCGACGCGCTGGAGCTGATCTACAAGAGCCGTGTCTCCTACACCGACGCTGTGTTCGGTGACCTCGTTCGGGCGATCGATGACCAAGGCCTCGCCGAGGAGAGCCTCATCGCGTTCACGGCCGATCACGGCGAGACTCTCTACCGGGAAAACTCACTCTTCAAATGGTCACATAGCTTTGATTTGGCTCCCGATGTCATCAACGTGCCGTTCATCGTGAGAGGACCCGGGATCAAGCCAGGACGCTATGCGGGGGTTTCCAGCAGCGCCGATGTGTTCCCGACACTGGCGGCTCTGGCCAAGGTGCCCCTCGACAAGGGGCAGGCGACCCTCGGCGTCAACCTGGCGAGGAGCCTCACTGAGGGTGCGCCACCAGGTCGACAAGTCGTCTTCAGCCACACGGGCCTGTGGCCGCCCGTAGCGAAGCGCTGGTGGATGAATCGGCCACATCTGCTGAAGTTTCACCCGCGCTACGATCCGAATGACATTTGGGTATCGGCCCGTGCGGACGATCTGCTGGTCAAGTACCGCTACGACGGTGCCGGCAAGTTTGTCTACGAGGCGTTCGACCTCGCGGCGGATCCGAAGGAGACACGCAACATCTTCGACGCCGAAGACCCAAGTCAACGTAGCCTCGTCGAACAACTAGGTCGCTACCGGAAGATTCTGATCGACGCACATGTGGACCCTCGCGAAAAGCCTCCCGAAGGATCCCAGCCGGATGAAGCCACCATGGTCGAGCAGCTGCGCGCCCTCGGCTATATCGACTAGGGCGAGCGTGCGGGGGAGCTTCCGATGGATCGCCCTGTGACCCAAGGCCGGCCGATCTCTCTGGCAACAACGGCCGTACTGGGTTGGTTGATGATCGCGGCGGTCAATGCCTCCTTCATCGTGATAGAGCCATTGCCTCCTGGCGGTGTTTCAGTGCGCATCACGCATGTGCTGTTCGATGTTGGCCAAGCGCTGGCGGCCGGGCTCCTTTGCGGTCTGGCGGTGGGTGCCTTCCAGCACCGGCCGTCGCACCGCCGCTTCGCGGGGCTCAGCGTTGCTGTTGCCGCGAGCGTAGCCATCGGTCTCGTCGTGCTGCCAGACGACCTCTTGGGCTTCACGGCGTCGTTGGTTGGGCCGGAATCATCGCAGGTCTGGGTTTGGCCGGTGTCCGGGGTATGCTCGCTGGCAATTCCCGCGGCCATGCTCGCCGGTCACATCTTTCGGCGCCCGAAACTGCGCTGGGTTGGTTTCGGTTTGGGCGCCGCTGGAGCGGCTGCAAACAATGTCCTCTTGCCTGGCGATTACCCCGGCATCCACTTGGTTGTGTCGCTGGCTGCTGCGACGATTGCCGCCTCGAGCCTCGTCGGCGCAATCCTGCCTGAGCGTGCGCACGAGATGCGCAACGCCGTGCCGAAGAACGCCCGGCGTGGAGCTCTGGCCATCGTTGTGGCCACCGCACTGGTTGCCGTCGTGATCCAGCCCAGCCACGGCGTCCGGGTGGAGATGTCTCGCATCGACGGTGCGACCATTCCCCCTCTGGTGGCGCGTGGGCATGCGCTCGTATCATCGCTGTTTTGGTCGGACCCGGTGGCCGAGAGATCTGGCCAGTGGCTCAAGTCGCGCAAAGATGCCCGCGACGTAGCGCCGAGCAACCTTGGACTCGTCGACCCCGGCGAGCTCATCGTGGTGATGATCACGATCGACTCGATGCGAGCTGAATTGATGACCGATCCGAAGTACGCCGCGCGCCTGCCACGCCTCTGGGCGCTGGCCGCAGAGTCCACCTATTTTTCGCAGATGGAGTCGACCGGAGCTGGAACGGTCGCGACCTATTCGCAGATCTTCACCGGCAAGCACATGTTCCAGTTGAAGTGGCTGCGGGGCCCACCAACCCCTCTCATGCCGAAGCCACAGCCAATGATCCACGAAGACGAAAGCGTGCGCTTCACCGAATTGCTTGCGGCCGCCGGCATCCGCACCGTGACTTTCGCCAACTACGCACCCCTTCACCCCGAGACGGGCATGCTGCGCGGAATCGACGAAGCTACCTTCATCCATCCAGAGTCGGATGATCAGGCCTTTGCGCTCGCCAAGGAGACGATTGACGCGACGGTCGAGCGCATTGAGGAGCACGATGGCAAACGCATGTTTCTATTCGTGCATTTGATCGATCCCCACCGGCCCTATGACGCCGCAGGCGTGAAAGGAAGCAGATTCGACAACTATGTCGCCGAGGTCGCTCTCTGTGGGGTTGCAATCGAACGCGTCGTCAAAGCTCTAAAGAAACGCGGATTCTGGGAGCGGACTGTTTTCATTTCCGGATCCGACCACGGTGAGGGGTTCAACAAGCACAAGGGCTTGCGCGCCCACAACACCGCCCTCTACGAGGAGGTGATTCACGTGCCGATGTTCTTCCGCGTTCCGGGGCTCGAGGGGAAGGTGATCGACACCATGGTATCGGCGATCGACTTGGGTCCGACCATTCTCGATCTGTTCGGCTTGCCCACACCAGGGGAGTACATGGGTCAGAGCTTGGTGCCCGCACTGGCGGGCGAGGAAGTGAAGCTCTCGCGACCAATCATCGCTTCTACACTCAAGAGATTCGACAAGACAGCCCTGTACCAACCGCCGTTCAAGCTAATCGTGAACAACCGCAACAACACAGCCGAGGTGTACGACCTATCCAAGGATCCGGACGAACGAGACAATCTCGCCGATACCATGGCCGACGAAATGTTGAAGGACCTCAACGCCTTGCGAAGCGTTCACCGACTTGCGCCGGCGAGGTGAAGCTCACTGTTTGACCGTGAAGAGCTTTAGGCCGTTGCTCGAGACGAAGTGATCGAACGCTTCGCGGTAGGCGCTCGCCTGCGGATGCTGGTCGATCAGATTGTCCTTCTCTTGTGGGTCGCGCCGCAGGTCGTACAGCGCGACGGTGTCGGACTCATGCATGACCAGTTTGGTCCCGTCGTCGAACACCATTCCTGCGAAGCGCTTCTGAGAGTCTAGAAAAATCGGTTCAGCGCGGTGTATTGGACCACCCTGGAGCGCGGGAAGCAGGCTGGTTCCCATGTACTCGGCCGGCGCGGTGATGTTAAAGATATCGAGCAGGGTTGGCGCCACATCGATGAGTGACACCTGCGCCGTCACGACGCGGGATTCCAAGCCAGGGTGAGCGACGATGAGCGGCACGCGCACCTGTTCTTCGTACACGGTACTGCCGTGAAAGCGACTGTTGTGCTCGCCAAAGGCCTCCCCGTGGTCGGCGGTGACGATCAGGATCGCTCGTTCGTCGAGGCCGGCTTCGCGCAGGTGCGTTTGCACATCACCAATGGCTTCGTCGACCAGGGCCACTTCCCGCAGGTAGCGTTCGTAGAGGCTGCCCTCGGTGCCCCCGGCCTCGTAGGGGCTGTGCGCCTCGATGAAATGAATGTACGTCAGTGACGGCTCCTCGCGCCGGTCCGCGAGCCAATTTGCCCAGGCCTCGACGACTCTCTTGGCCGGTTTCGTTGACTGGAAGACAGACCCGAACCCCTTGGTGAGACCGAACGGAGGATGCAAGCCACGCATGTGGCCGGAGACGCCGCTCAGCACGCCGTTCTCAGCCAAGAGCTCGGGCACACGCGGGGTTGGATCCTTGTGAGGGAATGGCTTGATGCGCCCAGCTTGCTTCGGAGTCCACAACATTTGAGAAGAGTAGCGGCCCGAAAACAGGCTCGTGACCGACGCGTTAGTATCGGGCGCGGCGGACCACGCATGAGTGAAGTACACGCCCTCCTTGCGAAGCTTGGTCATCGCGGGAATCTGTGACGCGGCATAGTCCAGAACGTCCGCCCGCAGCGCATCGACCACGAGTAACACGACGATGGGCCGGTCGGGAAGCCATGCCGCCTCGTCTCGCGGTGTCGGCGCGGAGGGGGTTCTTGGCGCTTGCTTGACCGTGGTCTTCGGCAATCTTCGTAGCGCCACGGCGCCCCATTGCGCCACCACCGAGCCTGGCAGCTGCACCATTTGTATGCCCACATCGGATGGGGTGCGAACCCACAACGATGCCACCGCCGCCGCGGTCAACAACGTTAAGCCGAGCCTTCGCAGCCATGGTGAACGATGCACGAACTGCCGTTCGAGCCTCGCCGCCACGGGCCCCAAACCCGTTGCACCGAGGATCGCTGCGCACCAAGTCGCATAGGCGTGGATGCCCAGGTACAGATTGCCCAATACCAACTGATGGCCAAGAGCCAACAACAGGGCCAAAAGCACAAGGGGGGTGTAACCGATATAGCGCACGAAGCTTTGTCCGAGCCAGGCACTGATCGGAACGCACATGGCGACGAGTGCTGCCGCCAGGGATGCCGCAAGCTCCCAACCGCTCTCTAGCCGCAACATGCCCACGCTGCTTCGAAGATCTGGCCGGAGCAGCCACTGCCCGATGAGAATGGCGAGGATCGAAAGCGCCAGATAGCCCGCAGTCGGCTTGCTTGGCGCCCAGCGCCGCCATGCCGCTACCACCGCCCAACTGAGCAGACCAAGAGCGAGCGCGTGCCCGAGGTCGTATGCGTGCTGGCCGATCCGCACGGCCATCCCGGCGCGCGGCATATCGATCGTCACCCACGTCGCGACGATGTTCGCGATGCCGACTAGCAACCAACCGAGGAGGTGTGCGCTCGCCGGGGCTCGAGGCGTCGCGGCGGAAGCAAGTAACGGTGCGCCATCCCTGGTATTGGTATTGCTGTTCATGGCCAGTCCTGGTTCCCGCCGAGTCCAGCCGGGTCCAGCCGGGTCCAGCCCAACAGGAAGATGAGCGGCGCAATGGCCAGGTTCAAGCCTCGATAGATCGACGGCGCTGCCAGGGCGGTTTGACAGTGGTAGCGGGTACCGCTACTCCCCCGCGGCTCGGCGGCGATATCCTGGGCCGCTGCAGGCTGACCAGTATGGGGATTCATCGACACTATGGTGTAGTTGCACCCGAAAAGGGCTGGGTCCCTTCGCCCCGCTACCTGCTGCGGCGGGCGCGAATCCTTGAGCACGCGAAGCAATGGCATGGGGGAGCCCGGGTCTTGGAGCTTGGTTGCGGCGCCGGAGCTCTCGCGTACGAGCTCAGCCGCGGGGGCTTCGACTACACTGCCGTGGAGCACTCGGCGGCGGCGGCGGCCACCGCCGCTGAGATCAATCGCGACTCAGACGCCGCGACGATCCGAACCGAAGCGGAAGACTGGGACGCCACCTTCGACTATCTGGTGGCGCTCGAGGTCCTCGAACACATCGAGGATGACCACGCGGCGTTGATGAGCTGGCGGAAGTGGTTGCGTCCGGGCGGTCTCATGCTGCTCTCGGTGCCTGCCCATCCCGAGCGATGGAACGCCGCTGACGAGTGGGCGGGGCACGTGAGGCGATACGGACGCCAGCAGCTGCGCGACGTGTTGGAGGGCGCCGACATGCGAGTGGAAAAGATCGAGTGCTATGGGTTTCCCCTTGCCAATCTGCTCGAGCCTGTGCGTGCCGCCAAATGCGCTCGCGAGCTGGCTCGGGGAGGCCGAGGCGGCGATGACCAGGCAACCCGAACCGCCACGAGCGGTGTAGAGCGCGCAACGGAGACCCGACTGTTCCCTCTCTACTCCGGGTGGGCGGGGAGTCATGCCATGCGCATGTTCTGCTCCGCCCAAAAATTGTTTCTGGACACCGATCTGGGCAACGGTTTTCTGGCCGTCGCTCGGCGTCCCTGAGCGCCAGGGCTTCACGGCGCGGCCTCAGGGAACGCTGTCCTCAGTACCGGCGGAGCCGCCGGACCGCTGGCTCCAGCCGAACAGAAAGATGGGCAGCATGATGCCGAGGTTCAGGGCCCGCCAGATCAGCGCCGCTGCCAGGGCGTCGGCTGTACCGATGCCCGCGCGGCCCAAGGCCATCACATAGACCGACTCCCAGTAGCCGAGCCCCATGAAGCTGCCGGGAATGAGCGAGGTCAGGGTGATCATCGCCTGAATGGCGACGCCGACGACCGGGCTGAGCGTCTTCCCGAGCGCCGCCATCAGCGCCACCAGGATCACGCCGTGCAGCGCTGCTCGCAGGCCTGTGATGATTACGTTGGCAACTACCGCACCCCGGCGACGCTGAGTCACCAGACGGAAAGTATTGGGCAGGTCTCGCAGCAGCTCGATCCAGCGGGCGGGCAGGAGCTTGCTCGCAACCCGTCGAGCAGAGTCGGACAGCATCACGAAGAAGATGCCCCCGAGCGCCGCGACCCCTAGCCCCCCGGCAAGCAGGCCGGCGCGCGGATCGACGAGCAAGCCCAGACCCACGGCACCCAAGACCGTGACCCAAGTAACCGAGATGAGCTTGTCCACCAAGACCACGGCCGCCGCCTGTGGAACGGGGAGATATCGGCGCCAAAACACCGGCAGCGACAACTCGGAGACCCGCCCGAGGAAAAAGCCAAGAACCCAGGCAAGGCAGAACCCCTTGATGCCCGCAAGCCACCCGAGCTCGTCGCTGACCGCGCGGCCCACCAAGGTCACCCCAACTGCGGCCAAGAGCACGGACAGTACGCCCAACAGGGTGGCCAGCAACAGGGGTCCCGGACCGGCCGTCTCGATCGCCTTCCACGACTCACCGATATCGCTGTACCAGGCGATCACCGTCACGAGCGCGAGGCCCCAGAGGAGCTTGAGGCCCAGGAGGAGTAAACGCTTCTTCATGCGACAGAGATGCCCTTACTTCAAGATGCGATACACCTCGAGTGTACCGTCTTTGGAGATCAGCTCGAGTTTCCCTGCCGCGAGCCGGTCCGCGTGGTGTTTCCGTGGCCAGCCTTTCATGTCGCGGGTGTCGAGCATCAGATACTCGCTTTGTTTCTTGTCGGTGTAGCTCCAGATCTCGGCCCGATTGCTCAGGTGCGGGGCAATCCGGCTGGTGGCTGTGACCGATGCGTCCACAGGGATCTGCTCGATGAACTTGCGGAACTCCTGGTATCGCTTCTCTTGCTGCTGGGTCAGGCTGTGCGGAATCTTGGCCCAACCACCTCGGAAGGAAGTGTTGGGCGCTGCCCCGCCAAATTTCCAGCTCATCAATAGGCTCGAGGCCAAAATGCAGGCGAGAAGCACGGTGACCAGCTGCGCGCGGGCAAGGCCAATGCGTTCGGGGACACCGCTGTCCCGCAAACGACGCACGGCGATGGGCGTGAGCGCGAAGAGGACTGGGAACAGCACGACCGAGTACTGGAAATGAATCGAAAAGACGGGTCCGCGACTCGCCAGTAGAATGTAGAACAGGCCGAAGGTGGCCGCGAAGCGCCAAGGCGCGCCGAACAGGGGCAAGAACGCCAACGGCAACAGCAGTTGAATGAGGTAAATCACCTTGGCCTCACGCAGCGCGAAATCGATCGCGAAGGTCGGGTTGGTGAGCAGCGAAAGTAGAATGCCTCCCAAGCTCTTGCCGCCCGCCATGTCTTTGTAGTACCAGCCGAACCCATACTCGCCGCCCAAGGGATCGGCACTGCCCATGATGAATGTCTTGACCAACATGAAGTAGAGGGCCGCCACGCCAATCGTTACCCACCCGGCCCGCACGAGGCGAGGGTCTCGAGTCAGAACAGCGGCGAACGCCACGCACGCGATCAGCAGTGACGCGTCTTCTCGGATCAGGAGCACGAAGGGCAGGAGGATGAAGTAGGCCCGCAAGCGACCGGTGGTGAGCAAATACAGAAGCCACAGCATCGGCATCGCCAACAGGGTCAACGAGTGAAACTCGTACAAGTTGGCCCCGTGCAAAGCCGGATAGAGGGCCCAGGCCGCAGCCAGCGTCACCCCGGCCCACGCCGAGCGAAGATGAGCTCGGCCCAACAGATAGGCTGGCACCACACCGGCGCCGCACCAGATCGCTTGCAGCACCAGAATGAGCTCGGCCCGCGGGTAGATGTAGTAGAGGGGCGAGAGCAGGACCAGGATGGCGTCAAAGTGCGCGTTGGCGTGGTTGCCCGTGGCGATGAAGTTGCTGCCTAGGAAATTGCCATGGCTCGAGTGGTAGAAGATGTTGTCGTAGATCGCGAGGTCGAGAAGGCGAGTCTGCAGGGCGTGGTGATTGTTGATCGCCAGGCGCGAAAACCAGAACCCGTACCCAGCGAAAAGCCCGCCGACAATGATCCAAGGGGCCACGGCGCGAAGGCCGGCGAGCCACCTTGGCGCTGGACCCGCATGGCGCCCCGGCGAAACCTCCCACAAGAACGCCGCAGTGGGAACGAGGCAGGCAGTCGCGACGCTGATGAAGAATAAGGTGTGGAAGGGCCGCTTCGATTCGATGCCCGGCTGCATCAGCGCCACCAAGAACGGGGCGGCAAGCGAGAAGGCAAAGAGGCGGTTGAAGCTCTTCGCCCGTGCCTCGACCCGCCATTGGCCCAGCCGAACTCGACCGACGACGAGAAACCCGACGAGCAAGACCGTCATGGCTCCAGCCGTGCCGAGCAGATAGTAGAGCTGCTCGAGACGCTCTGTGTGCGTCAGACCGTTCTTGGCCCATACGGGCAACCTGTCTTGATGCGTGAGCGGCCAGATGGCGGCAGCCCAGGCAATCGCATAGAGGGCGGGCCATAACAGAACCTGCTGCGCAACGCGGACGACTCGCAGTACTAGGCGATCGACCCCGGACGGTACCTTGCGCCAATCGGGCATCACAATTCGTCCACGGCGGATCGCTGCCGAGATGACCGGCCTTGAAGGAGTCCGCGCAGCATTCTACGGACGCGGTCTAGTCTCGGTCCGATACCTTTGCAAGCACGCCCGAAGCTAGACGCCAAATCGCTCGTTGTAGGTCTTGAGGGTCTCGCGAACCTGCTCGTTGGTGAGCCCAAACTCTTCGATGCTGTACTCGTGCTCACCCTCCTGCGAGGTGGGCTTCTCGGAGATCCGGGCTTCGAGCAGTCCGGCGATCTCTTCGGTGAACTCCAGATTGAAATGCGCGTAGATGTCCTGCAGGACGGTCATTGGGCTGGCCATCATGTCTTTGAGGCGGACGTCGTAAAGCTGCGACTCCGGGATCTTCTCCCGGGCTGCCATCGCGCGGTCGAGCCCGATGCGGGCGTACTCCAGCCAGAATTGGCCGAGCTTTGAGCTTCGAAGCCATCTTCGCCGACAAGCTACAATGCGATGCCAGCGCTTTGGTGATGTCGCGATGGGTGAAGATGATCTGCGCATCGGGGTACACAGCCATCAAGGCATCCATGTTCCAAATGTGCCAGGGGCACTTCAGGACCCAGCGCTTTGCAGACTTCTGCGCGTTCAAGATCTTGAGCTGAAGCTTGTGCGATTCGTAGGGCTCGGTCATGTCCCATTCGAGCATGTCGTTGGCGTACTCGTACG
>Ga0111160_1007_pt1 | contig 42250 bp, 31 predicted proteins | sample DeeMarSeWOR28_12_FD_80265 | JGI IMG/M metagenome (GOLD analysis project Ga0111160, IMG submission 80265) | Myxococcales bacterium SG8_38_1
GTCTGAGGCTCGCCGACCGTGTTCGCGTGTTCGGTGAGGAGGAGTAGCGTGCCTGCATGGCATCCGAGGGGAAGAACTTAATCGGCGTCGACATTGGTTCGAGCTCGATTAAAGTCTGTGAAATCAAAGAGGGGCGCCGGGGGGCACGAATCATAACGAGGTTCGGTTTTCACCCTCTTCCCGCCGAAACAATCGTCGATGGCCACATCATCAACTCCGGCGCGGTCGTCGAAGGGCTCGAGTTGCTGTTTGCCAAGTCCAAGCGGCGAAACATAGCGCTTCGGGCTAGCGGTCACGGCGTAATCATCAAGAAGATCGCGATGCCGCTGATGACGGCCGCGGAGCTTCAAGAACAGATCAACTGGGAGGCGGAGCAGCACATCCCGTTCGACCTGGAGGAAGTCCACGTCGACTACGAGGTGTTGCACGAGCGCGCCGACCACGGTCAGATGGATGTCCTGCTCGTCGCCGCGAAAAAGGAAGAGATCACCGATCTCACGAACCTAGCGATGGAAGCTCGACTTCGTCCGATGGTCGTCGACCTCGACGCATTTACCGTCCAAAACGTCTTCGAAACCGGATACGGGGCCGCGGCGATGGACGAGACCACCGTCTTGGTGCACTGCGGCGCCTCCACGACGACCGTGAACATTCTCGCCGATGGCACCACGGCGTTCACCCGAGACATTGCCAACGGCGGAAACGCCATCACCGAAGAGATCCAGCGCCAGCTCGGCATCGGCCGCGATGAGGCCGAGTCTTACAAATGTGGCGGGGAAGGGCGCGGCATCGTCCCACGAGAGGTCCCAGAAATCGTCAATCAGGCGGTCGACCAGCTCGCGGGTGAGATTCAGCGCTCGCTCGACTTCTATCTCGCGACCAGCGGCGACCGTGACCTCAACCGGATTTGCCTATCGGGTGGCACAGCGAACATCCAGGCGCTCGTCGACATTCTTCAAGGACGCTCGCAGGTGCCGGTCGAGGTCCTCGACCCGACTCGCGTCGCGGACGTCGATGAGAGGGCGCTCGCAGAGCTGCAGGGCCGAGCCGCGCAAGCGGTCGTGAGCGTGGGGCTGGCTCTGCGCAAAGAGCGGGAGCGTAACTGATGATTCGCATCAATCTGCTGCCGAGCGACAAGAAGAAGCGAGTGCGACGGATTGCGCCGTCGCCCTTGCCAGGTGGGGACCTCAGCCTCGGAACGTGGGCCGCGGTCTACGGCGCGGCTATCGCCGTCTGGCTGGTCGTGCTCGGGATCATGTACTTCGTTCAGACCGGCGAGCTCGAAACCATCGCTCAGGAGAACAAGACGCTCGAGGCGCGCCGAGACGAGCTTCAGAGCAAGACCAAGGGCTTGGCGGACGTCGAAGCCCGCCTCGAGAAGAGCCGTCGACTGGAGCAGGTCGTCCAGGAGCTCGAGCGTGCTCGCCGTGGACCAACGCGCGCCGTGATGGAGCTTTCGAAGGTCTTGAGCAGCCCGGGTGGACCGACGATCAACCCCGCGGAGCTCGAGCGCATGCGCGAGGAGAACCCGCTGGCCGGCTTCAACGAGTCCTGGGATGTGCGGCGACTCTGGCTCACACGTTTCGAGGAAGTCGACCGTGAATGCAAGATCTCCGGCCTCGGACGCTCCAACGAGGACGTTGCCGAGTTCTTGCGTCGTCTGACGCTTAGCGAGATCTATGACGGCGTGACCCTCCAACGAACCCGAGCCGCCAGCGACCCCGATACCGGCCTGCAGATGGTCGGCTTCGACGTGACCTGCAAGGTGAATTACTGATGCCCAGTCTCGAAGACACGTTCGTTGGGTTGCCGGGTTGGGGCAAGGCGCTTGCGCTGGTCGGCGTCCTCGTGCTGCTCAGTGTCGGATACTACTCGCTCGTGCACAGCGGAATCTCGACCGACCTTCAGGCGGCGCAAGAGCAAAATCAGCAGCTTCAAGATCAGATCCGCGACGCCGAGCGCCGAGAGAAGCAGTACCTCGAGCTCACCCAAGAGCTCGCGAACCGAGAGGCGGCGGACCGTCAGAATCGACGCGTCCTTCCAGAGAACGCCGAGATTGCGGCGTTCCTTCAGGACCTCAACCGCGTCGCCGAGCTCAGCGGGCTCACGATTCGCCTGGTCGAGCCCCGACCGGAGCAGCGCCAGGAGCTCTACTCGAAGATCCCCGTCGTGTTGGCGCTCAAGGGGCGGTTCCATCAACTGACGAAGTTCTTCTACAACGTCAGCAAGCTCGACCGTGCAATCAGCATGGAGAACATCCGGATGACACAGCCAACGCTGCTTCCGTCCGGGGAGGTGGTCGTGAGCGTCGATGTGCGCGCAACGACCTATCGCCGTCCGACGAAGAAGAGGAACTAGCGCGTCATGACCTCCAAGACCAAAGCTTTCCTTTTTCTGCTCACCGCCGCCGTCCTCGCGACGGGCTGCGGTGGGGACGACGAAGAGTTCTCCGGGTCGCTCAGCCTCGGTGCCGGCGCCAAGTCGTCGAGTAAGACCGATAAGGCGAAGGCGAACGCCCAAACGGCCAAAGCCGCAGTGGACCTCGGTCCAATCGTCTATACCGATGACGACTTCGCGGAGCTGGACATCCAAAACCGAGATCCGTTCCGCTCGTACGCGAAAGCATTCAAGGCGCAGGCCGCCGCCCCCGCGCAGCGCCGCGTCTTGCTTCCGAGCACTAGCCTCGACGAGATGAACCTCATCGCCATCGTAACTGGCATCGCTACCCCGCGTGCCATGCTCACAGACACTTCCCAGGTCGGACATGTAGTTCGACGCGGTGACTACATTGGCCGTCCGGAGGTAGTACAGTCCGGAGGTTCAGAGGGAATGCCAGTCACACTGAACTGGCGTGTGGATCGCATCCGTCCAGGTTCCGTCGTGCTTACGCGCGAAGATCCAACGGCTCCGGACAAACCACCGCTCACGCGCGTCATGCCGTTGCACGAGGGCGGCGAGCCCGTGTCGATCGCAAACCCCTGATAGCGAAAAGATAATCGGCCATTTTCTTGCCCCGGCCCTTGCTCGCGTTCGATGATTAAAGCGAGCTGGCAGAGGAGTCAGGAATGCGTATTCATTGGGGTCTCACAATCGCCGTAGCGGCAACGCTTGCACTGAGCAACATGGCTCAGGCGGTGGGGCCAAAAATCGACAGTGTCCGAATTGACGGCGAACGTGACGGGGCACAAATCTCGATCGAGGGTGCCTTTGACAATCCGCAATACGCGGTGCACGCACGGGAGAACGGGCGGCTCATCGTCATCGATGTCGACCAGGCGGCGCTGCCCGCGGGTGGTATCAAGACCAGCGGCACGAGCGCTCTGATCTCTCGAACGGTTACGAGCAACACCGCACGGGGCGCCCGCATCGAGCTCGCGCTCACCGGCAAAGCGACGTACCACGCACGGGCGACCAGGGATCGAATCACTGTGAAGCTGGAGCGCGGAGAAGGTTCGGCCAAAGCGAGCCCGAAGAAGTCCGCGAGCGCCCAACAGCCGAAGATCGAGTCCGTTTATCTCGAACAGAAGGACGGACGCGACCGCGTCGTCATTTCGGTGCGTGGTGACGCAGAGTTCCGTGTTTCGACTCGTGCTGGGGCACCCCCGCGACTCGAGGTTCTCGGGGCGCGGATCGACTCGAACGCCAAGCGCCGCGTAGAGGCGCCGCGTGGCGCGCTTATCGGATCGGTCGAGCTCGAGCAGCGCGGCGACCGTGCCGTGGTCGAGGTGCATGGAGCCGAGGGGGCAGCTGGTACGGCAATCCGGTCAGGCGACCAGATCGTGTGGATGTTCTCACCCACGTCGATCGAAACACGGCCGCACACGCGCACGATTGCCCGTGAAAAGGACTATGCCGCGGAGGTCGATGGCCCCGAGGTCGCTGGCTTCCTGAGCAAGATGCCAGCCCAGGCCGGACCCAAGGGCGACCGCAAATACTCCGGTCGCCGCATCGACCTCGACTTCAAGGATGCCGACATCCACAACATCCTTCGGCTCCTCTCCGAGGTCGGTGGTGTGAACGTGGTGACCGCCGACAACGTCGGGGGCACCGTGACGATTCGCATGCGCGACGTCCCGTGGGACCAGGCGCTCGACGTCATTCTTCAAGCGAAGGCGCTCGGCATGGTGCGACAGGGCAACCTGCTCCGCGTCGCGCCTCTCGCTCAGCTCGAGCAGGAGCGCGAGGCGGCCATCGCGCGCCAGAAGCAGCAGCAGCAACTCGCGCCGCTCGAGACCCGTCTCGTGCCGGTGAGCTACGCGACCGCGACGGACCTTCAGCCGCGTGTACGCGAGCTTCTCACCGAGCGCGGCACCGTCTCCGTCGATACGCGAACCAACATGCTGATTGTGCGCGACATCGTAGGACAGCTCGACAACGTCGAAGACTTGGTGCGGAACCTCGACACGCAGACACCGCAGGCAGACACCGCAGGTGTTGATCGAGTCGCGCATCGTCGAAGCGAGCAGCTCGTACTCTCGCGACATCGGTATCCAGTGGGGCGGAAGCGCGGTCATGAGCAGCGCGACCGGCAATCCGACCGGGCTTCGATTCCCGTCTGACCTGGGCATCGCTGGCGGTGTCCCGGTCGACAGTGCGCCGACCAACGGTCTCTCGCCCTTCAACGGCACGGTCAACAATCCGAACTTCGCCGTCAACCTGCCCGCCGTCACCGGTAATGGCGCTGGCGGCGCGCTCGGTTTGACGATGGGCAGCTTGAGCGGTGCCGTGAACCTGAACGTCCGTCTCAGCGCGGCAGAAGCGGCGGGCTCGGTACGCATCATCAGCTCCCCACGGGTCCTCACCTTGGACAACCACGAGGCATCCATCTCGCAGGGTACCTTGATCCCGTTCTCACAGGTCAGCGCGCAGGGCGTCAACACCGCCTTTCAGGAGGCCAAGCTCGAGCTCAATGTCACGCCCCACGTCACGAGTGACGGCGCGGTCGCGATGGACGTGAAGATCACGCGTAACGAGCCCGACTTCGGCAGAACCAGCGCGCAGGGCGACCCGACGATTCTCGAGCGCGAGGCGATCACACAGCTGCTCGTCGACGACGGCGACACCGCGGTCATCGGTGGGATCTACACGCGCAACACGGGTCGCAACGTCGACCAGGTGCCGTTCTTCGGCGACATCCCCGTCCTGGGCGTGTTCTTCAAGCGCCGCCGGTTCCGCGAGGACCGAAACGAGCTCCTCATCTTCCTCACTCCGAGGATCGTGAACAGGGCCCTGGCGCTACCGGAATAGCCCCGTACGGTCGCGCCTACGCAGTGCTCAGGTCTGGGTACTGAGGTGGTCCTGATCCTCCCTCCGCGCCCTGCGGGCCTGGAGCCGCTCTGCCCCGGGCTTCGCCCTTCGGGCTCGCGTTCTCGGTTCTGCTGCTATGCTCTGTGCCGTGCGTGTCTATCTTTCGGGGCCCATGGGGGCCGGGAAATCTTCGGTGGCTGGGGCTGTCGCCCAACAGCTGGGGACGCGTGCGCTCGATTTGGATGCTGAGGTCGAGCGGATTGCCGGGCGGTCGATACCTGAGATTTTCGCCGAGCGGGGGGAGGGCGTCTTTCGAGCACTCGAGAAGCAGGCTTTGCAAGGCCTGCCCGCTGACGTCGGGGTGGTTTCGCTCGGTGGGGGAACCGTCGCAGACGAGGAAACCCGACAGCTGCTGCTGCGCGAAGGCATCGTCATCACGCTGACAGCGGACGCGGAGGTGCTCGCCAAACGCGTCGGCAGCGGCAAGGGACGACCCATGCTTGGTGCGGACCCCCGTGGAGACCTCGAGCGCATCCTCAGTGCGCGCGAGCATGCCTACGCCGAAGCGCATGCGGTCATCGATACCGAGCAGGTCGATGTCGATGAGATCGCGGCCGAGATCGTTGCCGTGCGGAACCTGAAGCCGATCGTGGTGCCGCTCGGGCTGCGAAGCTACCGGGTCGAGGTCGGTCGCGGCCTGCGCCATCGCGTGGGGTTACGCGCCGCGGAGCATTCCGAGGGCGACGCGATTCTGGTTTTCGATGGGGACGATGACCGCCCTTGGCCGAAAGATGCCATTCGTGACCTGACGTTGGCGGGCAAACCTCCGATCGAGGTGAAGCTTCCGGGTGACGAGGCGCACAAGAACGTCTCCAGCGTGGAGCAGATCTGGGACACGGCGCTCGAGGCTGAGGTGGACCGACGCGCCATCGTCATCGGTGTGGGCGGCGGTGTCATCGGCGACCTGAGCGCCTTCGCCGCGTCGACCCTGCTCCGTGGGGTCGCGCTCGGCCAGGTCCCAACGACACTTTTGTCGATGGTCGACAGCTCCGTCGGCGGTAAGACTGGCTTCAACCGCCCTCGCGGGAAGAATCTGGTCGGCACGTTCTACCAGCCCAAGTTCGTTCTCTGCGATGTGGACACGCTATCGACCCTTCCGAACGAGGAGCGCATTGCCGGCCTCGCGGAGGCTGTGAAGAGCGCATGGCTCGACTCCGAGGCCTCGGTCGCCATGCTGGAACAGGATGCCGACGCGCTGATGGCCGGCGATGCGGAGGCCACGATCCGAGCGGTGCGCATGTCGATTCAGTTGAAGTCACGGATCGTTCATGAGGACGAGCGGGAGTCGGGTCGGCGGATGCTGCTCAATCTCGGGCACACGGTGGGACACGGGCTCGAGGCCGCGAGCGACTACCGTGGCATTCGACACGGGGAGGGTGTCGCTCTCGGTATGATCGCGGCGATGCGTGTCGCCGATCGGCTCGGTCGTGGCCGAAGGCAAGAGACCGAGCGCTTAACTCGATTGCTCGGCAGTTTGGGCCTGCCGACCGACCTGGACGAACGACTGAACAGCCGCGCCCTCAGTTTTATCGGAGCGGATAAAAAACGGCGCGGGGACAGGATTCACTTCGTAATTCCGCGCCTTCCGGGCCAAACGGAGATCGAGCTCCTTGGGCTCGACGAAGTCCGCTCCGCCTTGCGCACTTCCTAAGCTCCGGAAATTTGGCGACTTACGCCGCGCATCGATACCATGAGGATACCCTTTGGAGGGGACTTATGCGTCGAATCATCCTCATGGCTATCATGCTGGCGGTGACGGTTGCCGGTTGCAATCGCTTCCCCGACCTCACCATTCAAGTCACCGCGAACCTGGCACCGGACGAGAGCAACTGCACCATCGACGCGAATCAGGAGGCGGTTCTGCTGCGAGGGAGGTATGACCTCGACGCGCCGCCCTTCGACTATTTCGTCACGCCGCGGATCGAGAGCTACTTGATCGACAACTCCGTCGAGACCCAGGCGCCGCAAACCAATTTCGAGGTCACCGGGTTCGATGTAACGATCAAGCTACCGGACGGTACTATCCCCGAGTTCTCCGAGACCCTGCCGAATCCCTACATGGTCACGTCGAACGCGGTGATTCCACCGAGCGAAGCCATCGGCGCGGTCTCTCGTGGCGCCGCGGCCGCACCCGCGATTCCCGCATCGTATCGTGACGCCATCGTGGGTGTCTTGAACGCGTCCGGCTTCGACTCGATCGTGATCGATCTCCGCGCCAATGGGCGCACCTCTGGCGGCTTCAGCCAGCAGTCGCCGCCGTTCAGCTGGCCGATCGACTTCTGCGACGGGTGTCTCGGCACCACTTGCATCGAGCCCCTCGAGGTCGGTGATCCGCTCGGCTGTTTTCCGGGGCAGGATGGCTGGGGCTACTGCGACGCCGTCGTTCCCGCCGACTCCGGAATCTAGCGCAGCGAGAACAGATACGGCGGAACCAGCACGACCCCCTCGGCGGCGAGTGTGCGCAGCGTTGCGGCCCATGGCTCGAGCGGCAGCGAAGCTGCGACTGGGTGACGGCGAATCAAGGCCCGCTCTAGCGTTCGCGCCCCGTCTTCGCCGTTCCCGCTGAGAAGGTCATTGATCGTGTCGATCACGCCCTTGGTGGACGGCCAAAGCTCCACCGCGGATTCCGGGCCTAGGCCCGCCGCAGCACGCGCCTGTTCGAGTGCTTCGCTGAGACCGCCCATCTGGTCGATCAAGCCGAGCGCCTTGCCGTCCTGGCCCGTCATTACGCGCCCCTCGGCGGCTGCGAGGACCGCGTCGCGTTCCATCTCGCGGCCTGTCGCTACCCGATCGATGAAGCGCTCGTAGGTGTCGCGAAGGAGCATCTCGAACGCCTGGCGCTCGGTGCCGTTTAGCCCGCGGACGGGAGTCGACCACGCTGCACGCGCGCCACGTTGCAGGACGATGGTGCTCACTCCGAGCTTCTCAGTGAGAGGGGCGATGTTGAGCTTTCCCCCGACGACCCCGATCGAGCCGACCAAGCTGTTGGGGTGCGCCAGGATCTCGTCCGCCGCCGATGCAATGTAGTAGCCCCCGCTCGCCGCCATGTCGCCAACGCTCGCGATCAAAGGCTTCACCTCTGCCAGATCTCGGGCCGCCGCCCACATCCGATCGCTCGCCAACGCCGATCCGCCGGGGGAGTTGATCCGAAGCACGACGGCTTTGACGTCATCGTCCTGCTGGAGGCGCTCCATTGCGCGAACGAACGGCCCCGAGACGGCGTCCCCGGTAGAAGACGACTCTCCCTCGCTGATGTTGCCCGTCACGAAGACGAGGGCGATTCGCTCATCGCGGGCCTTCGGCTCATCGCTGTCGCCGCTCAGCAGATCCAAGAACTGACCGAGGGTCAGCGGCTCCTGCTTCGGCAGCATCCGCGTACGACTGATGTCCTCGACGCCAGCGACCTTCTTGATCTCCTCTCGTGAGTCCCGGAGGAAGCCGACCGCATCGACGAGACCCGCTGCTAGCGCGGCGGACGAAGTGTAGGGTCCCCCATCGATGAGTGACTTGGCCTTGTTGGTGTCGCCCTGCGTTCGGGCGCTCGTCGCGGCGACGAGCGCGCCGTAGAGATCGTCGAGGATCGCGTCCATCGACTCCTTGGTCTCTTTGGGCATGTCGTCACGAATGAACATGTCGCCAGCACCCTTGTAGCGACCCATGTGGAGGATCTCCGCCTCGATTCCGACTTTCTCGAGGAACGAGCGTGCGTAGATCATCACGGCAGCCGGTCCGATGAGGTTGAGCATGCCGGCCGGCGACATCGTCACCCGATCACAAGTCGACGCGAGCAACAGGTACCCAACGTTGTCCACCGATTCGAAATGACAATGCACGGGGCGCTCGTCCGTCCGGAACTTGCCCAATGCCTCGGCGAGGTCGCCGACGCTCCCCCAAGCGCCCTCGAGCGGACCGACACGAAGGAACAGTCCTTTCACGTTCTCGTTGTCGGTCGCCTCCCACACCCGCGTCAGGATGTCGTGTAGCGTGGGTTGGGGCCGGGCGAAGGGATCGTGCTCGGCTCCGTCGGGAAACGCTTGTAGGATGCGAAGCTCGCTTACGACGGGCCTGTCGACGGCCTTTTCACCGTCCTCACACGAGACGACCGTGAGCGAGCCGAACATCGCCAGAATGGATAGCGCGGCGGCGCGCGAAAGATGCTTCATGGTGTTGCCGGATCTGATTCCGTCGCGGGTTCTTCGGCTGCCGGGTCCTCTGATTCGGGCTCCGGTGGAAGCTTTGCGCGAGGTTCCAAGTTTTGAATTGCTGTTCTGGCCGCCTCGGCATGAGTGCCGGTCGGCCGTCGCTTCATATAGGTGTAATACGCGGAGACGGCTTCTTCATTCCTGCCCAAGCGCTCGTACGTGTTGCCAAGCTTGAAGTAGCCATCCGGGTGCCCCCGCTGCGCTGCGACTCGGTAGTAGCGCAGCGCGGACGCGTAGTCGTTTACGGCGATCCCCAGGTCGCCGAGCGCGTCCATCGCGTCCGCCGAGCCGGGATGGACTTCGAGCGCGCTGTCGAAATAGGCACGGGCACGCGCGTACTGACCCGCCTCGAGCTCCTCGTATCCCTTCTTCATGTTCGATTCGTAGTCGAGCACCGGGGGGCGCCCATCGACGAAGGCGTCAGACCGTGCGGCCTGCGCGAGTCTGTCGTACTCGTCCATCCGCGGTTCCTTTGCCGGAGGCTTAGGGCGCTTGGGCTTTGGCGCAGGGACCGCTTTCACCTCCGGCTCCTGCTCCTGCTCCTGCTCCGCAGCCTGCTTCGCTGGAGCCGCCTTCACGGGGGCGGACGGCTTCGCGGCGGCCTCCTCGGGCTCCGCCTCTGTCGCTGACGCCGTCTCTAATGGCGTCTCTAATTCCGCCTCTGCCGCCGCCGCCGCGTCTGACGCTGCGGCCGCATCTGCCACTGCTTCTTCCTGGACCTCCGCGTCCATCTCGGCGATCAGCGCGGTAGCCACCGGGTGCCCTGGATGTGCCAGTAAAATCCCCTCCAGGGCTTCGCGCGCCTGATCAGGGTGCTCGGACGCTCGCTCCGTGCGGGCCAGTAAGAGCGCGTAGCGCGCAGCGTCCGGATCGAGCTCCACCGCCTGTCTCGCACTTCGAAGACCGCTCTCCAGGCGCCCTCCCGCCTCGGTGGCGCTCAGTCGCGCGTCGATTCGATAGAACTCCGCGGTGCGGCTGAATGACATCGCGCGCGCGTCCTCGAGCCGTTCTCGCGCCTCCTCGGTGCTTCCCGCAAGTCGAAGCGCATCGGCGGTTGCAAGTTTCGCAGCGAGCGATCGGCCGTCGTTCGTGTTTGCCGCGCGCGCGGTCGACAACGCCCCCTCGACCAGCGCCTTCACACTCTCGGCGCTCGCGCCTCCGTCCAGCTGCGCTTGGGCGGCCAGCGCATATGCATTGGAAAGCTTGGCCAGCACTTCGACATCGGTGTCGCCACCGGCTTCCACAGCGCGCCCATAAGCTTCGATCGCGTTGGCGTATGCGGCTGGATATGCCTCGGCGACCGCCGCGTCTCCTTCGTCGAGGCTGGCCGCAATCAAGGTCGGGTCGCCGCCGATCCCAGCGAGATGCGCGACGCGATCCCATTGCGACACGACCAACGCAAGCCCGCCAACCGCTACGATGATCAGCAGCCAACGAAGCGGCGACGTCCCGCGCCCCGGAAGCTCCGGGATGTCGTCGTCGTCGTCGTGGTAAGCGGGAGGTGCCGTGCTCGTAGGCGCCTGCACTGCCGGCTGCTCCTCGAACACCGCGTCCTCCGGTTCGAACGCCGCGGTATCGGCGAGGGAGTCGCGCGTATACGGGGAGCGATACGAGCTCTCGCCCACGGACGGCATGTACTCCGGCAGAGCGTCGGGATCGCCGTCCACTGCCTCGTCCACGAGCGCTGGCTCCGGCGTTGGCTCTGACGCAGGCTCTGGCACTGACGCTGGCTCTGACACTGACGCTGGCTCTGACACTGACGCTGGTACCGGCGCGGGCGCGGGGATCCGCTGTACGGGGCTCACCCCGAGCAAGGTCGGCTGTCGCGGGCGTTTCCCGGGAGGCAGGCTCGACTCCTTCGAGCGCGACGCGGGCACCACCGGGGGCAGCGGCGAGGGGATCCGCTTGGATTCGATCTGGACTCCGGCTGCTTGAAAGAAAGTCTCGAGCTCCGGGATCGAGCCTAGTGTCTTCCACTCTTCGTCCCCGCGGGCGATCTCGTCGGCTGGCGTCAGCTCGCCGGAGCTGATGCGGCGCTGGAGCTCCCGAAGTGTCTCGATGGTGTCGACGAAGCCCGATGTGGTCTTCAGCTGCCAGGAGCTCGTAGTCCGGTCCGCTTCCCCCGCAGCCTTCGGGTACACCTTGAAGACGTGGCCGCAGTTCGTGCACTTGACACTGGTCCCGCGCCCAGAAAGAAGTGTCTCGTCAAATTCGTATTCGGTGCCGCAGCGCTCGCAAGTAACGTCCATCAGAATTGAAGCCCCCCAGGCTCTCTCGTGGGTGCGGTTGGTCGACCGACCCGATTGTTGCTAGGACAAGACGCCCGATGCGCCCGGACCTGGCTGACCTCATCGACCACACCTTGCTCCGCCCCGACGCCGTCCGACCGGACTTCGAGAGGCTTTGCGAAGAGGCTGCCCAGCACAGCTTTGCCACCGTCTGCGTCAACTCGGCCCACGTGGCGCTATGTACCGCACTGCTGGAGGACTGCCAGGTCCCCGTGACCGCGACCGTCGGGTTCCCGCTTGGCGCTGCTAGCTCGGTATCCAAGGCTGCGGAAGCGGCACAGGCGGTCAGAGACGGCGCTCATGAGCTCGATATGGTCTGCGCGATCGGTTGGCTCAGAGGCGGGCTCCAGGACGCCTTCCAGGAGGACATTCGCCGGGTGGTCGCGGCCGCCGAGGGGCGGGCCGTCAAAGTCATCCTCGAGACTTGTCTCCTCAGCGATGACGAGAAAAGGCGTGGTGCCGCGTGGAGCCGGGAAGCCGGCGCCGCGTTCGTGAAGACCTCGACGGGGTTCTCCTCGGGAGGTGCGACAGAGCACGATGTCCGACTGCTTCGAGACCTGGTCGGGGCCGATCTCGGCGTGAAGGCCTCGGGAGGAATTCGCGACGCCGCGACCGCCGATAGAATGATTGCGGCGGGCGCGAACCGGCTCGGAACGAGCGCCGGCGTCGCGATCGTGACAGAATCCGAGACCATGCAAAGAGGTTACTGAGATGGCAGTGCACGCGGTCACAGATGCAACGTTCGAAGCCGAGGTTCTCCGGTCGGAGCTTCCGGTCCTCGTCGATCTCTACGCGGACTGGTGCCAGCCGTGTAAGCAGCTTTCGCCGATCGTCGCGCAGGTCGCTGAGGAGCTCGCCGGCAAGATCAAAGTCGTCAAGGTCGACGTCGACAAGAGCCCGATGGTTGCGCAAACGTTTCGGGCGCAGTCGATTCCGATGCTGCTCGTGATCGCGCAGGGGCGCATCGTGCAGCAGCACGTAGGCGTTCTCGACAAACCCGGTCTCTTGCGCTTGCTCGAGCCCGTGATGCCGCGTTCGGCGGCTGAGGTGCGGCCGGAGGAGCTGGCCGCATGGGTGGCGCAGGGCAAAGCGCTTCCGGTCGACATCCGTGACGCTTCTTCGTACGGCCGCTATCGGATTCCAAGCGCGATTCACATCCCCGCGAACGAGCTTGCGAGCCGGGCACAGGAGCTCCAGCCGTTCGACGGCCGTATACGTGTTCTCTACGGTCGAAGTGAAGAGGCCAAGGAGTGGGGCGAGAAGCTGCAGGCCGACGGTGTGCAGGTGGGTTTTCTCTCGGGCGGTTTCCTTCATTGGGAAGCGGACGGCCTCGAGGTCGAGCGCGGTTGAAGCGTTCGCTCCGAGTCCTCGGTGCGCCCGACGACCGGACCGCAGCCGATCCGATCCGCGTGACCCTCCACGGGCATGTGGTTTCAGTGGTCGATGCGCGTGACGGGGTTGTTGCAGAGCGTTTTGTGTCCCACTTGCGGGCCGCGGGCGCCAGCGATGTCGGGGAGGACCGTGAGCCCGATATCAGAATCGTGATTCGCTCGGCAGCGCAGTCCGCCGAGGCGCGCCTTCGGTCCGAAGTCATGGAAAAAGGGGCCGACATCGTCCTCGGCGCCGCGCGCGCGTCGTTCGCGAAGCGGCTTGCGTGGCGATTCTCAGAGCAAGCAACCTCGTGAGAGAACCCGCGCACAACTACGTGACGGGGGAACCCACGAATGCTCATTCGTGGGTTTTGGCGTCACGGCTTGCAGTTTGGTAGGCGGCCGTCGATCAGATCGACGTTCCAGCGGATCTGCTTCTTCGCCTTCGGCGTCGTGTAGACCTTGCAGTCTGCCCCGACGATGACGGCTTCGGCGGGGTAGGCAATGCGGCTCAGCATTTTGAGGGCCTTCTCGGGGCCTAGGACGAAAGCCGCGGTGCTCAGCGCGTCTGCGTAGATACCCTCGGCAGTCATGATCGTGACCGACAGCGACTTGTCTGCGGGGCGCCCGGTCTTCGGGTCGATGATGTGGTGCCAACGCTTCCCAGTGCCATCGAACACCGCGTGCTCGTAGTCGCCGGAGGTGGAAAATGAGGCCCCAGTCGACTCTAGAGCCGCGAAATAGGTCGTCGGGTCGCGCGGGTGCTGGATGCCTACACGCCAGGGGCGCCCATCGCGCCGGCCGTGGACCTGCACCTGGCCGCCGCCGAAGATCATGTAGTTGTCGACACGGCCGCCGCGGAGAATCGCGCCCGCGTGATCGAGCGCGTAGCCCTTCGCAATGCCGCCGGTACCGATCGCCATGCCGCGCTTCTTCAAGAACACGGTGCTGTACTTCTTGCTGATGCGAATGTTCTTGTAGTCGATCAGCTTGAGGCGCGGCTTGATGTCGTCGGCGCTCGGGATCTTGATCGAGTCGGGGCGAAAGTCGTAGAGGCCCCACAATGCGGCCCACGAAAGATCGAAGGCACCACGCGACCACATCGACACATCGACCCCTGCGTCGACCACACGCAAGGTGTCGTCACTGACCTTCACCGCCTTCTTGCCTGCAAGTGCGTTCACCTTCGCAATGTCGCTGTCGTCGCGCCATTCGGAAAGCACCGTCTCCAAGCGCTCGATCTCCTGGAACGCGTCGCGGACGACGTTCTCGGCATTGTCGGGCGGCGCGTCGACTTGAATGCGGAAGACGGTGCTCATCAATGGACGCGTGCGAGACAGCAACGGAGGGCTCACCGCGTTGGCGACCTCGCCCGACAACACCGGGTCAGTCGCCTCGCTCTGGCCCTGGCAACCGATCGCAAACGCGATCATGCAGTACGCGGCACGGGTGCGAAGCACGGCGCAACCTTCGTCGCGAACGGCCGTCGCGTCAACCTGCTTGCGATTTCGCCCACGGTTGGTACTCCTCTCAGCATGCGGGCCGTCTTCGGGGTGCATCTGGGTCGCCTTTCGTTGGTACTGGCCTGCCTTTCAGTGGTGCCGGCGCACCGCGCGATGGCGTTTGGTGACGCGACGGGGGTCGAGCTCGTGTCGCTCGACGTCGGCGAAGGCGTCGACGAGGCACGCAGCGTCACCGAGCGTCTCGCGTGGGAGGTTCGGAAGCGTTCGAGCGTCGAGCCGATCCTCGAGCCCGGGCGTACGCGGCTCGACAAGGCCTCTTTGTTTCGGAGCCCGTTCCTCTACTGGCGCGGCACCGAAGAGTTCCCTCCGCTCAGCGAAGAGGCGATCGAGGGGCTGCGAAAGTACATCCACCGTGGCGGCTTCATCTTGATCGACGATGCCACGGCCGGCGCCGAAGGCTTCGACCGCGCGGTTCGCCGCGAGCTTCTTCACGCCTTTCCAGCGGCTCCCCTAAAACCCATCTCGACCGAGCACACCATCTACCGCTCGTTCTACTTGTTGAACCGACCGGTCGGACGGGTCGAGGGACCTGCTTTTCTCGAAGGCGTCACGTACGGCGATCGAATCGCAATCGTGTATTCGCGCCACGACCTCGGCGGCGCGCTACAACGCGACAAGCTCGGCGCCTGGAGTCAGGCCGTGGTCCCGGGGGGTGAGGGACAGCGCGAGCGCGCCATACGGCTCGGCGTCAACTTGGTGCTCTACGCGCTGTGTACGGACTACAAAGACGACCAGGTGCATGCTCCTTTCATCATGCGTCGTCGCGGGTCAGGGCGCTGAGCCGTGGGCGTGGACGGGTGGCAGTGGCAGCTCGGGATCGCGGGAGGCGCGACGGCCGCGTGGGCGCTTGGGCTTGCGTTGCTGGCCCTTTGGTTGTTCGAGCTTCGTTCGATTCGCGGGGAGAGTGACCGGCGGCGGCGGGTGGCACTCGGCGCGCTGGGCGGGCTCGGCATCCTCGGAGTGTACTTGGTCGCGCTCCAGATCACGCTCGTTCGCGAGACCTTCGAAGAGGTCGCCGGAGGAACCGCGGTATTACTCGATAACTCGCGAAGCATGACGCTCACTGGCGAAAGCGGGTCGCGGGACGACCTGGTCCGTGCGCTCATCTCCGAGTGGCATGAGGATGGCCGCGTGAGCCCAATCGTCTACTTGTTCGGTTCGAGCACGCGGGGCGCCGCGTGGGATGGCCTAGCGGAGAGCTATCGGCCGACCGACGACAAGACTAACCTTCGCGAGGCTCTGGACTATGCGCTCGCGAACGACTCGGGCCGCGAGATCGGCTCCGTCATCGTAGTCACGGATGGTGCGGACGGCCGCTTCCGCGCCGATGCGCTCTCGCTCGGCGCCGACTCGCCTGCCGTGCACGCGGTGATCGTCGGCGGAGACGATCCACTCGACGACCAAGCCGTGGTGTCTCTGCGCGCCGACACGACCGCGTATGTGGGCGTTCCGGCCGTCATCCGGGCGGACGTACGTGCGGTTGGAGCCCTTCAGGACCGCGAACTTCGCGTCCAGCTCTGGCACGAGAGTCGACTGGAGCAGGAGTCCATCGGCGTGCTCGACGCGGACGGGCGCGCGACCGTCTCGTTCGAAGTCACGCCCAAGCGGATCGGGCGCGCGCTCTATCGCGTGCTGATTCCAGCAACGGACGAAGACGAAGTCCCCGAGAACAACGTGCGAGCGGCGCTTCTCCGGGTTGGTCGGGAGCGGCTGCGCGCACTTCTCGTCGCGGGCCGCCCGAGCTGGGACGTGCGCTTCTTGCGGGACTTCCTGAAGCGTGACGGCTCTGTCGACCTCGTTTCCTTCTTCATCCTTCGCGCGGCAGCCGACCTCACCGCGGCGCCCACCAACGAGCTTGCACTGATTCCTTTTCCGACAGACGAGCTCTTCCGGGAGCACCTAGGCAGCTTCGACGTCGTGATCTTCCAAAACTTCGACTACGCGCCATACGAGATGGCCACGTATTTGCCCCGCATTCGGGACTACGTGCAACGAGGCGGCTCGTTCGTGATGATCGGCGGCGACCGCTCGTTTGCCGAAGGGCGCTACGCTGGGACTCCAATCGAGGAGATCCTCCCGGTGAAGATCGGTGCGCCCGGCGCCATCAAGGGCAGCTTTCGAGCGGAGGTGAGCAAAGGACTCGCCCGCCATCCGATCGTCGCGCTCGGCCCTGACCCTGCCCTGAGCCGTCAAACCTGGCAGTCGCTGCCGGGACTGCAGGGAGCGAATCGCGTGGCGGGCGTGAAAGAGGACGCGCAGGTGCTGCTCCACCACCCGCGGGCGCGCGTCGACGGGCGCAAACTGCCGATCCTCGTTGTCGGTGAAACGGGAAGAGGACGATCCGCCGCCCTGATGACGGATGCGACATGGCGTTGGCGATTCGCAGCCGACGACGTGACGGTCGGATCCGACGAGTACGAGCTCTTCTGGGATCGCATGGTGCGCTGGCTCACTCGCGATCCGCTCTTGGAGCCGGCGCGCATCTCGACCGATCGCGAGCGCTACGGCATAGGCGCGGACGTAAAGGTCTCCGGGCTCCTACGTGACGCACGATACAACCCCCTGAAGGACGCCGGCGCCACGCTGCGCTTCGAGCCATCCGAAGGCGACGCGCCGGCCGCTATCGTGAAGACCGATGAAGAGGGTCAGCTTCGCGCGATGCTTCCTGCCCCGACCGAGAGCGGGGCATACGAGATCGTCGCCTCGGTCGATGAGAAGGAAGTCGCCCGCGAGGCCTTCATCGTCGAAGAGAGCAGCGATGAGCTCGCCGATCTCGAGGCGCTCCCGGGCGAGCTCCAGGCCGTTGCTGAACGAACCGGGGGAAGAGTGTTTCTCGGCGTCGGTGACCTGCCGGCTCTCTCGGAGCTGGCATCGACGACACGGCGCGCTGCGGGCCTCGTCTCCAAACAGCCGTTGTCCAACCCATTGTTCATCTTTCTGACGATCGCCGTTCTGGGCGCCACATGGGTTCTGCGCCGGCGCTGGGGTCGGCGTTAGAGCTGGACATCGCAAGCCTCCATCCTAGGAATGGGGTCCCGCCCATGCAGCCCACCAAACTCAGAGGAGCGCGAACGCACAATCTGCGGTCGATCGATCTCGACATCGCGCCGGGAACATTTCTCGCCATCGTCGGCCCATCGGGTGCGGGCAAGTCCTCGCTCGCTTTCAAGACGCTCTATGCGGAGGGCCAGCGCCGTTATGTCGAGAGCTTCAGCGCCTACGCACGCCAGTTCCTAGAGCGACTTTCGCGGCCGCCGGTGGACGAGCTCGACCCGGTGCCCGTTGGTATCGCGGTGGACCGTCAAGCGCCGGTGCGCACCAGCCGCTCGACCGTCGGCACGATGACCGAGATCGCCGACTACGCGAAGCACCTCTGGGCCCACGCCGCCGAGCTACACTGCCCAGGCTGTGGGGCGCTGGTACACCGAGACGCCCCGACGCGCGCCGCGCAAAGCGTGATGGCGGAGCTCGCGGGCGAGAAGGTGCTGATCACCTATCCGGTCGCCGTAGCGGATACTGAGCACTTCATCGGCGTCCGCGAAGGCCTCTTGAAGAACGGATATCGCCGCGTTCGGCTTGGCGGGAAGATCCGCGACCTCGACGAGGTTCGACCGAGCGAAATCACCAACGGACGGAGCGCACACCTCGACGTCATCGCGGATCGCACAGTCGCTCGTTTGCGAGACCGCGACCGCCTGGTCGAGGCTCTCGAAGACGCGATGCGCCGCGGCGCGGGGCACGCTTCCGTATGGTCGGGGGGTGGCGCGGAGCTCGGGTTCTCCGAAGGGCTTCACTGCCCGACCTGTGATCGCTCCTTTCGCCGCGCAACACCTGGTCTCTTCAGCTTCAACAGCCCCATCGGCGCCTGCGAGACATGCCGGGGTTTCGGGAGGACCATCGAGATCGACCTCGACCGCGTGATACCGGACTACGATTTGTCTCCCGACGAAGGCGCGATTCGAGCCTGGCAGGGCAAGGCAACGACCTGGGAACGCCGCGAGCTCAAGAAGCATGCGAAAAACGCGCGCATCCCCCTTGGCAAACCTCTCAGCAAGTGGACCCCGGCCGAGCTCGCGTGGCTGATCGACGGAGACGAAATCGGCTACCCCAAAGGCTGGTGGGGAATTCGAAGCTGGTTCAAGTGGATGGAGTCGCGCGCGTACAAGATGCACGTGCGCGTGTTTCTGTCCCGTTACCGCAAGTACGAGACCTGCACGGACTGCAACGGCACCCGCCTCAAGCCCGAAGCGCTGGCCTGGTCGATCGACGGGCTCAGTATTCCGGATCTCTATGGCCTTCCAGCCTCGAATGCGCTCTCGTTTCTCGAGAAGCAAGAACCGCGGTTTGCGGGCGATGCCGGGGCCGCGCTGCTTTGGCGCGAGGCGATCGGGCGGCTTCGCGCGCTGCACGATGTCGGGCTCGGCTACCTTTCGCTCGACCGTACGTCGCGCACGCTTTCGGGCGGCGAGACACAACGCGTAGCGCTGACGAGCGCGCTCGGCGCGACCCTCAACGGCGCCATGTTCGTCCTCGACGAGCCAACGGTCGGGCTTCACCCGCGAGACGTGGAGCGTCTGCTGGGCGTGGTCCGCGCGCTCTCCAAAGACGAGAACATTGCGGTGGTGGTGGAGCACGACCCCGAGATGATCCTCGGGGCGGACCGCGTGATCGAGCTCGGCCCGGGCGCTGGCGAGAACGGCGGACAGATCGTCTTCGACGGGACGCCCGCGGCCCTGCGTAAGGCCAAGACCGCGACCGGCTCCGCGCTACGCGTCAACGGCGCGCGCAAGCGAACGAGACGCGAGCCGCAAGGCTGGATCGAGCTGAAGGGCGCGTCCGGTCACAACCTCCGCTCGGTGGACGTGTCGTTCCCGCGCGGCGTGATGACTTGCGTCACTGGAGTCAGCGGGTCTGGCAAGAGCAGCCTCGTCCTCGAGACCCTGCTTCCCGCCGTTCAACGCAAGCTCGGGCTGAAGTCCGAGGGCGCCCCGCTCGAACATGAGAGCATCGCCGGCTTTGCCTCATTGCATGGCGTAATCGGGGTCGACCAAGCCCCACTGGGTCGAACTTCCCGCGGCAACGCCGCGACATATTTGAAGATTTGGGACGTGTTCCGGAAACGTTTTAGCGCGCAGCCGCTGGCGAGGGAGCGAGGCTACAAGCCCGGCTTCTTCTCATTCAATGTCACCGGCGGCCGCTGTGAGGCCTGCCGGGGCGATGGAGCCGAGACGGTCGAGATGCAGTTCTTGGCCGACGTGATGTTCAGTTGCCCCGAGTGCCAGGGGCGCCGCTTCGTAGGACCCGTGCTCGACGTCGAGTACATGGGGCTCGACATCGCTCGTGTTCTCGAGCTGACCGCGCGTCAGGCCGCCACACACTTTGCGGAGGACGCGCTGATCTCCCGTGCGCTTCAGCCGCTGCTCGATGTGGGGCTCGGCTATCTACGTCTCGGGCAACCGCTCAATACGCTCTCCGGCGGCGAGGCCCAGCGTCTCAAGTTGGCGGAAGCGCTGTTGAGAGCCGCGCCTGGCTCACTGCTGATCTTCGACGAACCGACTGCGGGACTTCACGCCAACGACGTCGAGCCCTTGATGAAGGTGCTCGACGACCTGGTCGAGCGCGGAGACACCGTCGTGGTCGTCGAGCACGACATGCAGGTCGCGGCCCACGCGGACCACGTGATCGATCTCGGGCCGGGCGCTGGGGCCGAAGGCGGAAAGGTCGTCGCCCAGGGTGCCCCCGAGACCGTCGCCCGGCGGAAGCGCTCGCAGACGGCGCCGTATCTCGCGCGAGCGCTGGGCAAGTCGCCATCGAAGCCAGCGCCGATTCGCAAGAAGAATGCCCCCCGAGACGCGGCCCGGCAAGAGATTCGAATCACGCACGCGCGCGAGCACAACCTGAAAGACATCACGGTCCACATTCCACGGGACCAACTGGTGGTGATCACCGGCCCGAGCGGCAGCGGAAAAAGCACCTTGGCGTTCGACGTGCTGTTCGCCGAGGGGCAGCGGCGCTATCTCGAAACGCTATCCCCGTACGCCCGCCAGTACATGCCGCAGCTTCCTCGGCCGGCCGTGGACCAGGTGGTCGGGGTGCCACCGAGCGTTTCGCTCGAGCAGAGAATGACTCGCGCGGGCGCGAACTCGACCGTTGCTACGGTCACCGAGGTATCGCACTACCTCCGGCTGATTTGGGCGCGCATCGGTGTGTTGCACTGTGTCGAATGCGAGGTGCCCATCGCAGCGAGGCCCGCGGCGCAGCTTGCGCGGGACGTGAAACGCCGCTTCGGTGCCAAGAAGGTGACGCTGCTGGCGCCCGTCGTGCGGGGACGAAAGGGCATCCACAGAGAGTTGCTTAGGAAAGCCCAGAAGGATGGGTTCACCGAGGCGCGCATCGACGGCGAGATCCGAACCCTCGAGCCAGGGATGAAGCTCGACCGCTACGTCGAGCACGACGTCGAGCTCGTAGTCGGACGTGTTGCGGGAAAAAGCAACGAGCTCCAAGCGCTGCTGGAAGAAGCACTCTCGACTGGAGAGGGCGCCGCGTGGGCCATCGCGGGCAAGGACGAGATGCAGCTGTCGAGCACGCGCGCCTGCCCGAGCTGCGGTCGGGGCTATCCAGAGCTCGACCCACGCTTCTTTTCGTTCAACACGCGTCAGGGGCAGTGCCCCGCTTGCGAAGGTCGCGGTGAGATCGTTCAGAAGAAGTGGCGCGGAAGGCGTCGCAAACGAGCGGTCGACACGCGGCTCTGCGACCAGTGCAACCAAACTCGTCTGTCGCCACTTGCTCGCGGTGTAACTGTCACTGACATGTCGATCACGACATTGTTCGATCAGAGCGTCTCCGAAGCGATCGAGACGCTTCGGCAGATCGATCTCGAAGGCCGCGACGCGACTATCGCAAAGACGCCACTCCAAGAAGCGCTGCGACGTCTATCGTTCCTCGAGGAGGTCGGCCTCGGTTACCTTGGTCTCGGTCGCGCGGCGAACACCTTGAGCGGCGGGGAGATGCAGCGAGTCCGGCTCGCAGCGCAGCTCGGCAGCGGTCTCACCGGTGTGCTCTACGTGCTCGACGAGCCGACTATCGGTCTGCACCCGAGGGACACTGCACAGCTGATCGGCGCCCTTCGCGGCTTGGTGGACCGCGGCAACTCCGTGCTCGTGGTCGAGCACGACGCCGACACGATTCGGGCGGCCGATCACGTCATCGACGTCGGGCCGGGCGGCGGCAAGCACGGCGGCCGCATCGTCGCGCAAGGCGAGCTCAGCACCATGGCGGGCTCCGTCACCGCCGAGGCGCTCAGGCGCCCACCTGCAATTCCAGAACGGCGCCGGCCCACGAAGGATGCGTCGTGGCTCGAGCTCAGCGGCGTCGCTCACCACAACCTCAAACGCGCCAACGTCCGTTTCCCGCTCCAACGATTCACGGCGGTGACCGGCGTGAGCGGATCGGGCAAGAGCTCGCTCGTGCGCGAGGTCCTGCTTCGCGCCACGCGAGAGGCGGTTGGCATGGTCAACGACTCGCCACCCGGCGCGTTCGCCTCTATCTCGGGCTTCGAATCACTCAAGCGCGCAATCGAGGTCGACCAAAGCCCGATAGGACGGACACCCCGCTCGGTGCCGGCCACGTACATCGGGATCTGGAACACGGTGCGAGAGCTGCTGGCGGGGACGCCCGAAGCGCGCGCCCGCGGATACACCGCTAGCCGCTTTTCGTTCAACGTGAAAGAGGGGCGATGTCCGGAGTGCGAGGGGCAGGGCTCCATTCACGTCGAGATGGCGTTCCTGCCCGACGTCGACATCCCGTGCGAGACTTGCAACGGCATGCGCTTCACACCAGAGACTTTGTCCGTCCGCTGGCAGGGGCTGAACGCCGGCGAGCTCCTGCAACTCGAAGTGTCGGAGGCCGTCGACATCTTCTCTCCGGTCAACAAGATACGCGAGCCTCTGAGGCTCCTCGACGAGCTCGGTCTCGGATACCTGCACCTCGGCCAAGCGTCGAACACGCTCAGCGGAGGCGAAGCCCAACGCATCAAGCTCGTCTCCGAGCTCGCGGCCGGCCTCAACACCGGGCCCACGCTCTACGTCATGGATGAGCCCACCACCGGCCTTCATCGCGACGACGTCGACCGCTTGCTCCGCGTCCTCGATCGGCTCGTCGACCGCGGCGACACGGTCGTCGTGATCGAACATCAACCCGACGTGATGCTCGCTGCAGACTGGGTCATCGACCTGGGTCCGGAAGGGGGCATCCACGGCGGCCGCGTAGTCGCCCAAGGCACCCCCGAAACCATCGCGAAGCGAAAGCGAAGCCACACGGGAGCAGTGTTGCGCAAAGAGCTCACTCGGTAGCGCGAACGCGCCGCCAAGGTGGAGCGCAGCGATTGCCGCGGAGAGAGGACTACGCGGTGGGGGTGGGTGGGTCGGATCTTGTCAAACCAAAGCCGGTACCCAGAACCGGCAACCACCCGAGAAGCAGCCGCCACCCACACTCAATGCGTCCCCAGCTCCTTGAGATCCGGCCCTGACCACAAGACCGTACGCAGCTTCTTCTGCAGGTCCGCTGCGGTGAGCCCATGCCTCACCTCGCGCACGCGGATCCCCTCCTTCGTGAAGTCGAAGACGGCGACCGGACAGATCAATCGCGTGACCTCGGGCCTCGACGAACGGCTCGTCTCGATCAACGCGGGCAGCTCGTCGAAACCGGCCGCACTCAACGCGATCACGCGCCTGACGGCAGCTGGGAGGGGTGACGCTCCGCTGCCGGCTTCGATGAACGCGACATCCACGGAGCCCGATTCGATCGCCTTTCCACCTGCTTGGATCGTGCTTTTCAGTGCCTGCGGGAGGCCCTGACCGAACCACGCGCTCTCCGATTCACACTCCTCGGCCGCGCGCGTTAGCACGCGTTCGAGGTCAGCTGCGTGCGCGGGCGATGGCATCAGTGAAACGCCGGAAGAGATAACGCGAGTCGTGGGGACCAGCGGCCGACTCAGGATGGTACTGGACGCTGAAGGCACCCGTCTCGAGGTGCTCGATGCCTTCGCAGGTCCCGTCGTTGAGGTGGAGATGGGTGAGCTCGCACTTGCCTTGGAGCGATGCGACGTCGACACAAAACCCATGGTTTTGCGTCGTGACCTCGATGCGGCCGGTCTTGAGGTCTTTGACCGGCTGGTTGAGCCCGCGGTGGCCGAACTTGAGCTTGTAGCTCGAACCACCGAGCGCGAGGCTCATGAGCTGGTGCCCGAGACAAATGCCAAACATGGGCCGCTTTCCGAGCAAGTCGCGCACGGTCGCGATGCCGCCTGACACCGCGGCCGGGTCGCCCGGGCCGTTCGACAAGAATACCCCGTCCGGATCCAGCGCAAGCACCTCTTCGGCGCTTGTAGTCGCCGGGACGACCGTCACCTTGCAGCCCTCGTCGACGAGGCAGCGAAGGATGTTCAGCTTCACGCCGAAGTCGATCGCGACCACGTGCCAGGGTCGGCCGTCCTCGCGGGGGGCGGCCCATGCTCCACTGCCTTCGGTCCACTCGTAAACCTCGGGGGTGGTAACCTCGCCAGTGAGGTTCTGCCCCGTCATTGGAGGCGCGGTCTGCGCATGGTCGTGCAACGTCGCCGGGCCCTCCGTGCCGATGGCCGCCGTTTGCGCGCCGACGTCTCGGATGTGCCGGGTAAGCGTGCGGGTGTCTATGCCGGTGATGCCGACGATCCCCTTGCGCTTCAGGTACGCGTCGAGTGACTCTTTGCACCGCCAGTTGCTTTCCACCGCGGAGAGCTCGCGCACGACGAAACCTCGGAGGGCAGGGTGCTTGGCCTCACCGTCCTCGAAATTGATCCCGGTGTTACCGATTTGCGGCGCGGTCATCGTGACGATTTGCCCGCAGTACGAAGGGTCGGTGAGGACCTCTTCGTAACCGGTCATACCGGTCGTGAAGACCGCTTCGCCGGTGGCAACGCCGTCCGCGCCGAAGCTCTTTCCCGCAAAGCGGGTTCCATCTGCGAGTACCAGGTGTGCTTCTTTGTTCATGTTTCGAGCTCGTACACGACTTCGCCCCCGACAATCGTCATGACGGGTCTCCCCATCAGCTCGCGACCGAGCAAGGGCGTGTTGTGCGATTTGGAGCGTAGCGCTTCCTGTTCGAGAATCCATCGGGCTTCAGGGTCGAGAACGGTCACGTCGGCAACTCGGCCCTCGCGGAGGGAGCCGCCTTCGAAATCCGGGAGCAGTCGAGCGGGAGCGGTCGAAAGCGTTTCGACGAGCCGCAGAGGTCGGAGCACGCCGTCGCGAACCAATCCGAACATCGAGCCGATTGCCGACTCGAGGCCATTGATACCAACCGAGGCCGCCTCGAACTCGCAATCCTTTTCGAGGTCCGTGTGCGGTGCGTGGTCAGTCGCGATGCAATCGATGGTGCCGTCGGCGAGCGCTTCTCGAAGCGCCGCACGGTCTTCCTCCTCGCGCAACGGCGGGTTGACCTTGCAGTAGGTGTCGTAGCTGAGAAGCGCCTCATCGGTGAAGAGCAGATGATGCGGCGTGACCTCGGCAGACACGCGGAGACCTCGCGACTTGGCCTCTCGTATGAGCCGCACGGCCCCGAGGCTCGAAATGTGGGCAACATGGTAGCGTGCGCCGGTAGTCTCAGCGAGCACGAGATCTCGCGCGACGATCACATCCTCTGCCGCGCGCGGCCAACCTCGAAGGCCGAGCTGGGTCGAACGCGCACCTTCGTGCATCTGCGCGCCCTCGGTCAAGTGATGGTCTTCGCAGTGCTGGCTTACCAGCAGGTCGAACGTGCGAGCGTACTCCATCGCATGGCGCATCACCGCAGCGTTCATGACGCATCGGCCATCGTCACTCACGCCAATGGCGCCGGCATCTCGCATGTCTGCCATCTCCGTGAGCTCGGCGCCCTTCTGGCCTTTGGTCACCGCGCCAAACGGAAGAAGGCGAGTCCCGCCGTGCTCCTCGGCGCTCGACAAGATCATTTCGGTGATGGCCCGCGAATCGTTGGTTGGCTTGGTGTTGGGCATTGGGCAAACCGCCGTAAAGCCGCCGGCCGCCGCAGCATCCAAGCCCGAGGCGATGTCCTCTTTGTATTCCTGCCCCGGCTCGCGCAGATGGACGTGCAGGTCGATGAAGCCCGGGCACACCCAACGGCCCGCAGCCTCGATGATCCGAACGCCTTCGGCAGCCGAGTGACCAGCGCCCGCGTCGCGCCCCACAGCCTTGATACGGCCCGCCTCGATTACGACGTCGGCGATCTCGTCGAGCCCTTGCGATGGGTCGAGAACGCGTCCGCCCCGCAGGACGATCAGCTGCATCACCATAGCGGTCCGCGCTTACGTGACGGACCCAAGCGAGTCAACCCGCTTAGCCGGCCTGGCGGTGCATATCGTCTTCATCGACGTCGGCGGCAGCCACGGTGCCAACGGAAGAAGACAGCTTGTCGTGCGTCTTCTTCTCCTCCACGCGCTTCTTCATCGTCATCACCTTTCGGTAGACCGATGCGAAGTCCTTGTTGCGGGTCGCCATCGATGGGGTGCCGCCGCGCAAGAGGGTCTGGAGGATGAATTCGAGGACTTGAATCTCGCCCTCGGAGAAACTGTTGCTGATGCGCATGCGATCGGATCTACCACCGGACACGGGACATGACAATCCGTGACGTGAGATGTAGGGCCACAACATGTCAGATCAATTCAAGCTTTGGCGCCTAAGCCTATAAGAGCTTGGAATTTCTTGATTTACTTATATCGCTATCAACGATCGTATGAACGCGAGACGAGCCTCATGGAAGGTTGACAAAGGCGCCAGAGCCGACGGGAGGCCGCTTGCGCCTCAGGAGTCCGCGGCGGTCACACGCACGACCTCGTCGATCGTCGTGACGCCCTGAAGGACTTTTTTGAGGCCGGCCATGCGAAGCGTCGAGACGCCTTCGCGAATCATCTCGTCTTTGAGCTCGGCGGTCGAGCCGCCCTGAAGCACGATCTCACGCAAGCGGTCCGTGAAGGGCATGACCTCGTACAGCGCGACGCGGCCTTTGTAGCCCGTGTCGTTGCACACTTTGCAGCCCGTCCCGCGGAACGCGATGACATCCGGAATCTCATTCGCGGGGTACCCGACATCGAGCAGGACTTGTTCGTCGGTCGGTACTTGGACCTTGCACTCCTGGCAGATCTTCCGCGCGAGACGCTGGGCCAAGACTAGATTGACGGATGCGGTCACGAGGAAGGGCTCGATGCCCATGTTGAGCATACGAGTCACGGTGCTCGGCGCGTCGTTGGTGTGGAGCGTCGACAAGACCAAGTGACCGGTCAATGCGGCCTTGACCGCGATCTCCGCAGTTTCGAAGTCTCGAATCTCACCGACCATGATGATGTCGGGATCCTGACGCAAGAAAGAGCGCAGCGATGCGGCGAAGTTCAAGCCGATGTCTTCGTGCATCTGAACCTGGTTGATGCCCATCAAGTTGAACTCGATCGGATCCTCGGCAGTGCTGATATTGGTATCGACCGTGTTCAGATCCGACATCGCGGAGTAGAGCGTCGTCGTCTTACCAGAACCCGTAGGACCGGTGACCAACACCATGCCGTAGGGCTGATGAATCGCGTCGCGAAAATCCGACAGCGGCTTTTGCTCGAAACCGAGCTTGGTCATGTCCAGCTGGAGGTTGGACTTGTCGAGAAGTCGAAGAACGATCTTCTCCCCCCAGAGCGTTGGGACCGACGAAACGCGATAATCCATCTCTCGGCCTTTGCCGAGCTTGAGCTTGATACGGCCGTCCTGAGGCAAGCGGCGTTCGGCGATGTCGAGCGAGCTCATGATCTTGAGACGCGAAGCGATGGCGTTCTTGAGCTTGATCGGCGGTGTCATCTCCTCGTGGAGCACGCCGTCGACGCGGTACCGAACGCGGAGCACGCGCTCGTAGGGCTCGACGTGGATGTCGGACGCACCTTGCTTGATCGCGTTTAGAAGAATCGCGTTGCAAAGGCGCACGACCGGCGCGTCCTCGCTGGCGCGTTCGAGGTCGAGAAGGTTGTCGTCGTCTTCCGTAGTGGCGACTTCGATCTCCGACTCGTCGAAGCCCTCCATGATGTCGTCGTAGGAGATCTCCGGTTGCGCGTATGCGCGCTCGAGGGCACTCAGGATAGCGCCCTCGGACGAGACGACCGGTTCCACGTTGTATCCGGTCAGGAATTTCACATCGTCGATCGCGTTGAGGTTCGACGGATCGGCCATCGCAACGATGAGCGAGCTCCCGGCGCGGGAGACAGGAATGATCTTGTGACGTTCGCAGACCTGTGGGCTGATCAGCTTGAGGATCTCTCGATCGATTTCGTACTCGGAGAGATCGATCGACTGGACACGATACTGCTCGCTCAGGAAGTCGGTGATCTCCTGGTCGGAAATCGCGCCGAGCCGCGCCAGCGCGTAGCCCAGGCTGACGTTGTCGTCCTTCTGCTGCTTCTGCGCCTCGCGAAGCTGCTCGAGGCTAATGCGTTTCTCGCGTACGAGGAGCTCGCCCAGTCTATTTCTGCTCATGCTCGTGTTGTCCCCAACCCAAATCCAGTCTTAGTATATTTATTCACAAATTTGAGCCAGGCTCAAGGTTTGTGCGCAAGAATGCCCGAACGTAGCTCAGATCTCGGGAACGCCGGAATTATGCGAGCTAGCTCACCGAGGGCAATACAAGACCTCGCCACCGGTCATTTCCCTTGCATTTCTGGGGTCTTCGGACCCTCCGAGGGCGCCGTTGGCTTGCCGTTTCTCGGCGGTCGGGGTACCGAGCGGAGGTGGCGAAGCCAAAAAAGCAAATCACCGCGGCTCCCAAGGACATCGGGGAGGCGCTCGACCAAATCGAGCAGCCCAAGATGAATTGGAAGGTGCTCGGGCTCATCGGTCTGGCGCTAGCGGTAATCTGGGTCATCGCGGGGATTCTTCAGCCCAACATCGGCTACGTCGGGTTCATCGTCGCCGGCGTGCTGACACTGATCGCTCTGGGCTTCTTGGTCTGGGTATGGAGACTCACCCGCAAGTCGGCAGACATCGCGGCGATACTGAAAGGCGCGACCGACAAAGAGAGCCGCTTGGCGGCGCTCGAGCAGCTGCGTGCCAGGCAAACACCAGGCGGCAAGGACGCGCTCAATGCCATCGCCCAGGCGCAGCTCGTCGCGCAAGAGAATCCAGGGGAGGCGATTGCAATCCTCGAGGCCATCGACCTGAAGAAGGCGCCCGCCATGGTGCAGGACGACGTTCGGGCGAACCTAGCGATGTTCTACTTGATGCAAGGTCGTGCCCGTGACGCCCGCGAGCTTGCCGACGAGATTAGACTCGACCGGCAGCCCCAGGCGAGGGCGAAGGCGATGTACGCGGCCGTCGTCGCAGAATCGTTTGCACGCACCGGCAACGCGGACGAAGCCCGCAAGCTCATCGAAACCTACGATCCGAGCGACAAGGAGTTCGGTCAAGTGTCGGGCATGTTGCTTCGAGCTCAGGTCTATACGTTCACAGCGACGAAGAAGCGCGGGCGCGCGCGCGCCGCGATGGAACAACTGCTCGAGGTCGACCCCAACATGGTCGCGGCGTTCGTCCAAAAAGGACAACGGCCTGAGCTCACGAGGCTGGCGAAGCAAGTACTGGCCGGCGCAGGCGCACTGCCCAAGCCGAAGATGCGCATGCGATAGGGGCAGGTGGGCACACGAACGTGGACCATCCGTGACGTCCTCGACTGGGCGGCGCAGGATTTCTCGGCTCGGGGTATCGAGAGCGCTCGCCTCGACGCAGAGCTTCTCGTGGCGAGCGCGCTGGGGATCGACCGGATTGGCCTCTACCTCGACTTGAATCGGCCGCTACACGAGAAGGAACGAGGGGCCATCCGTCCACTGGTGGCACGGCGGCGAGATCGGGAGCCGGTGGCCTACATCCTCGGGCATCGCGACTTCTTTGGTCGCCGGTTCGAGGTCACTCCCGACGTGCTCATCCCGCGCCCGGATACTGAGACTTTGGTCGAGCACGCCCTCGCGCAGATCCCCGTCGACACGCCTTGCCGAGTGCTGGACGTGGGGACTGGGAGCGGCGCCATCGCGGTGACGCTCGCCGCGGCACGGCCGGAAGCGACGATCACGGCCACCGACATCTCTGAACCCGCGCTCGAAGTTGCCAAACGGAACGCGTCTCTGCACGGCGTCCTCGAGCGAATCGGTTTCGAGCACGTCGATCTGCTTCGTGCCACCGAGCGCTACGACGTCGTCGTCTCGAACCCTCCGTACATCGCAAGCGCGGAGCTCCGAGAGCTTCAGGACGAAGTGCGCATGCACGAGCCCGATACTGCACTCGAGGCGGGGGAGGATGGTCTGGACGTCGTCCGACGACTCCTCGTCGCGGCCAAGCACGCAACCGACCTGGGCGCGCACTTACTAATCGAAATCGGCGCCGGGCAGGCCCGATCGGTCGTGGACCTCGCCACCGAAGGCAACGGTTGGGAACGGATCGCGGTGTACCGAGACCTCAACCGGATCGAGCGGGTCGTTCACCTGCGACGGATTTGACGGAGCCAGAGCTCTCCGAACAACAGCACCATAGCCGCGAGCAAGAGCCACGGCGTCAGCGGCCGCTCGGTGCCGCGCGTTGCGTCCGCCGCCGCACCTTCGGTGTCGCCGAGCTCTGCAGGCGGCCCTAGCGATTCCAGGTTGCTCTCGGCCGCGGGGGCGTCGACGACGAACGCGAAACGCTCTCCCTGGACCCCGTTGACCAAGACCCGATATGCGCCGATTTCACCAGTGTCTCGAAATACGACTCGGTCCGCGTCCGCGAGATCGACCGTTCGACCGGTGGGTGTCACGACCTGTATCCGCTGGCTCGACGTCGACCCAGGGAGTGAGACCGATGCATAGGGCTCGACGGCATCTTGGGTACGTCCCGCCAGGCGCTCGAGCGCGTTCAGCACGAACGGCACGAACACCGGCTGATACGGCAGATCAGTCCAGGCGTCGTCGATGGTCGTCGCGAACATCGCGACGCGTCCGTTGCGGTACCGATGCTCGACCATCGCCGGTGCACCGTCGTCGAAGCGCGCAGTGACGACTGCATCGAGTGCGGTTTCAGAAATCGGGGTTCGGGCGGTGACCGCGGCTTGTTCGAGCTCGGGAAGGGCGCGCGACCGAAGCGAGACTGGCCGCTCTTCTCTACGAGTCGCCGTGTAGCGACCGGGGAGCAGCTCACGGAGCACGCTCCCGTAGACCCTGGGATTGATCCGGTCCCCGGCGGTGATCCAAAGGCTGCCTCCGCCCCCGACGAAGCGTTGAATCAGCGGCAACCACTTCTCATCGAGGGTTGCGTTCGCGAGGACGACGACGTCCGATCGAATGATCGCGCTTTCGGAGAGGTCCTGCGCGTCGAGCGTCTCGACCGCGAACGAGCGCCCGATGCGCGGGGCGACTCCGAGTGCATGGCTGAGGAACGCCGTCTCCCGTTTGCGAGGATCGGGATGCGGGTCTCCGTCGACCAGCAGGACGTGCACCGTGTCCGAGCCAAGCAAAACGCCCCGCACGTTGTCCGCCGGCAACACGTCATCCGGATCGAGGCGAAGCTCGACCACCGCATCGGAAGTGCCAGGCTCAATCGTCAGGGTCGCCTCACCTTGGTCCGCGGACCAACGAACCGGTGCGCGCTGCGTCTCCTGTCCCTTCTGGCGGAGCCGGATGCTCTGTTGTTCTTCTGTTGGCGGACCCGTCACTCGCACATCGAGCACTAACCCCTCGGGGGCCTCGCGTTGACCGGAAATCTCGACTGACGCGATTCGGCGGTTGTCGGGTCTCGAACTTGCGACCGTTTCGAACCCGACCCGAATGCCGCGAGCAGGCCAATCGCATTCGTCGGCGCCCGCGCCGACGGTGAAGTCCGAAAGCACCAACAGCCGCCGGTCCGCAAGCTCGCTCTCCAGCAAGAGCTCGACCGCGGCGTTGACGGCGTCACAGAGCGCGCCCGCCCGCGTGGAGCGAGCATCGATTTCCGCGAACGCGCTTTCGATCATGTCGATCTCGGAACGGCGCCGCACCCATACTCGCGGCGGACGGCCGGCCAACACTACGGACACCTCTGATCCTTCCGGAAGGTCTCGGAGCTGTTCCATGGAGACCGCGGCGGCTCGCTCGATGAGTGTCTCTCCCTCCTCCATTGCCGACATCGACAAAGAGTCGTCGAACACGATCGCGAGAGCGTGCTGCCTGTCGAGCAGACTCGATTGCACGATACGATAAGGCGCCGCGGCGGCAAGCGCCAATGCTGCCACCAAGGCCACCCGCGCGACGAGCAAGAGGAGGTCCACGAACCGCAATCGCGCTGCGCGTGTCGCATGAATGCGATGCAGGAACGCGATGGTCGGGAGCGTCTGCTGCGGGAGCTTCTGACGCCGAAGCAGGTGAGCGAGGATCGGGATTGCAACCGCGAGGAGGCCGGCGAGCGCCCATGGCAGACCAAAACCCACGCCTCACCCGTCACGCAAGAGCTGAAGCAAGATGTGCTCGGGCGGCGCGTCCGTGCGCGCTAGCATGTAGCGCGCGCCAGCGGCCACCACTCGGCGCTGACACGACGCGACAAAGGCGTCGATTGCCTCGCGGTAGCGGCGGCGAATGCCCTGTGGGTCGACCTCGACGTACGGCTCGCCCTCCACGCCCTCGAAGCGCATCGGCTGCTCGTAGGGGAGCTCGAGCTCGGCCGGGTCCAACACGTGGAGCACCACCGTCTCGTGGCCACGCGCCTGAATCCGAGCCACTGGTTCGAGCGCATCCGCCGAGAGGTCCAGGAGATCGCTGGCGATGACGACCAACCCCATTCGGCCGGCATGTTCGATGAGCTTGTCGAGCGACGAGTGTAAGGCCGTGACGCCGGAAGAGGGCGCCGGCTGTGCCAACATGCGCATGAGGTAGTCGAGATGCGCTGGGCCTGAGCGGGCCGGGAGCCGGTCTCGAATCACCTCGTCAAACGTGATGAGCGACACCGCGTCACCTTGCCTCGTCAGCACGTACGCAAGCGCGGCGAGCAGCGTCGCCGCATAGTCGATCTTGCTCAGATCGCGGCTTCCCCAGTGCATGGAGGGTGAAATGTCGAGCGCAAGCGTGCCCCGGAGCTGGGTTTCGTGCTCGAAGTGTTTGATTGTGTAGCGATCGGAACGCGCATACGCCCGCCAGTCAATCAGGCGTGGGTCGTCACCAGGGCGGTATGCGCGGTGCTCCTTGAAGATCGCGCTCGCCCCGCGATGCGGGCTTCTGTGCATGCCGGCCAAGAGGCCATCGACTGTGCGCTTAGCCCGGAGCGTGAGTCCGGCGAGGCGAACCGCAAGCTCCGGTTCCAGGACGTGGGTCACGGCTCGATGCTTTGCTTGATGTCTTCGATCACCGCTTCCGCCGTGACCCCTTCGGCTTCGGCGCGAAAGTTCATGACCAGGCGATGCTTGAGAACGGGCTCGACCAGCGCGCGGACGTCTTCGATCTCTGCGGCGTAGCGGCCATGCAAGATGGCCCGCGCCTTGGCGCCTATGATCAGGCCTTGGCTAGCCCGCGGGCCGGCGCCAAAGGCGACATTCTTGCGGACGAGCTCGGAGGCTTTGCTGTCTTCCGGCCTCGACGCCCTGACCAAAGTGACGGCGTGTTGCACGACGTGATCAGCCACCGGAACGCGGGGCACCAAGTCTTGAAAGCCGATGATGTCTTTCGAAGACAACACCGGCGTGATGGTCGTCAGCATCGGCGCGGTGGTTCGCTTCACGATCTCGACCTCTTCGTGCGGGCTCGGATATCGCACGTCGATTTGAAACAGGAACCGGTCGAGCTGCGCCTCCGGCAGAGGGTACGTGCCTTCCTGCTCGATTGGGTTCTGCGTCGCGAAGACCAAGTAAGGTTGCTCAAGCGCGTAGGTGTTGCCGCTGGCCGTGACCTGGCCTTCCGCCATCGACTGGAGCAGCGCGGCCTGCGTCTTGGGTGGCGCGCGGTTCACCTCGTCCGCCAAGAGGATGTTCGTGAACACAGGCCCCGGGATGAAACGGAAATGGCGCTTGCCAGTCGTCGAATCTTCTTCGAGCACGTCGGTGCCCGTCACGTCGCTCGGCATTAGGTCGGGCGTGAACTGGATTCGGTTCGAGTGCAGCGACAAGGCGTCGGCAAGCGTCGTGATGAGCAAAGTCTTGGCCAGCCCCGGAACACCGACGAATAGCCCATGGCCACGCGCGAAGAGCGCGATGAGGAGCAGCTCGACCACCTCGTCTTGCCCGATGATGCGTTGGCGAAGCCGGGAGACGATCTCGTCTCGTGCGGCGGCGAGCTGTTGCACCCTCACCACGTCGGAAGAAGCGCCTGTGGGCGCAGAGGGCGGGGTGCTGCGTACGGGTTCGTTCACGAGGACCTTCTAGCGCCTGGCTGGCGGAATTGCCACATCACTCGCGCATCCCGCCCAGGCGCGCACACAGCGTAGCTTCGTGCTCCGCCTGCGGCAGCACGAGCTTCGACAGGATGCAATGTGGTTGGGGATCGAATGGGTTGTGGGCGATTGCACGGTCGGCGGCCGCCCTTGCGAGATCGTGGTTCGCCGTCCGGAACATCGCGGTGGCCAGGCTCGACAGCGCCGGGGCGTGGGTTGGATATCGCTCGAGCGTCAACATGAGGGGTGCGATCGCTTCCTTGGGACGACCAGCAGCAAGCGCTGAACGGGCGTAACGTGATGCGACGATCGGATCACGTGGCGCCGCCTTATGCGCCTTGCCGTATTCAACGGACGCAGCAGCGGGCCGAGACCTCGCCCACATCATGTCGCCGAGACGCACGAACTTGCGCGCCCGACCAATCTCCACATCTGCGACCTCATCTTGCTCGGTTGCCTCGTCACTCAGGTAGCGGGGCAGAAGCCTGGCGGGTACCGCCTCCGGCTCGTCGCCAAGACTCGCTCTCCACTGCTCCTCCAGCGCCTTCCACGGGATTCCGGAGACGCGTGCCAACGCTTTGCGCGCGTCCTCCCCGTTCGCAAGCCTCTCGAGCAAGGCTTTGAGGCCTTCAGCGCCGTAGCCTCGGAAAAACATCTCGATGAACGAAGACACCTGCGCAAACGCGAGAGCCGCGGCCTGTTGGCTTGGCAACAGCGCAATGGACGGGTGGAGTTGATCGAAATCGAGCAACTCGTGGTTCGCGACTGCCTCTTGAAGGAGCCGCCTGGACGAAGGATCGTCGGGGAGGGCGGGCTGATCTTCGCGCCATCGTGTCTCGAGGAACTTCGCGATTCCCTCTTGCAACCAGACCGGCGCTCGATCCAGAGTTGCTTTGGTGAGCAAGAGATGAACGTACTCGTGGGCGATCGTGTCCAACCACGGATATCCACGGAGCAAGGTCCGCGGAGACGCGATCATTAGTCGGCCCCACTTGGAAAGCGCGATTGTTCCCGTCGTGCGAATCGCCTCGACGGATAGCGTCGAAACTCGGGACAGCGAATCCGCATCGGGATAGATCTCCAACCGGACCGGACTCACCATCTTGACGCCTAGCTCGGCCTCCAGTGCCTCGGTGGCAGCTTTGAGCGTGTCGATCGCATATGGAACGAGGATCTCGTCGTCGCCCGGCGCGTAGCGCACCTCGAAGTTCTCGTAACGAAAGGTCTCATACGCTTTCGTGGTCTCGTAGGTCTGCACGATGATATCTGCGAAGGCCCCTAGGTCGGTGGGCGTACGCGGATCGAGCCGAAGCTCCTCGACTCTTTGTGCGGCCGCCTCGTAATCTCCGGAGTAAAACGCCGTCAAGACTTCGAGCTCACCGGTTCGCGAAGAGCGGGGATGTTCTCGAAGGTAGCGCTCGAGCAAAGCCTGCGCCGGCACGCCCTCACCGGCGGCGAGCGCTCCCTCGACCAAGTCCAAGATCTCTTTCCCACTCGCCTTCTCCGCGGGCGCGGGCAGGGCGGTCGACCCAAGCAACGCGAAGGCGATGAACAACGCGACCCTGCTCACCGGAGTAGCCTCTCGTAGTAGTCGTCAACGGCCTTCTCGTAGCCGTCGGGCGGCGTCCCATTCATCGCGTCGAGGACGCGGCGTCTCCATGCGAGCTCGTCGGCCTTCGAGCGACCGAGCTGAATCTCTATTCGCTGGTTTCCCCGCGCGCCGTTGGAGGGATCGTTGCCGCCTGAGCCGCCCTTCGATCTCTTTCGTTGCGACTCGAGCTGCTGACGGAGCCGCCGAAGTTGATCGGCGGCCGCTTGTTGCTGCTTGTGTGCTTCGACTGGGTCCCCGCCCTCGAGCGCGTTCGTCGCTCGTTGCATCGGTTGTTCCACCGCCTCTAACTGCTCCGCCGCTTGCTCCGAGACGGGTACGCCACCGACCTCCTCACGCAGCTTTCGCGCGAGATCGTGCGCGGCCTGGCGGGCCCTTGCCTGTCGCTCGGACTGGCCTCCCAGCTGATCACGTTCCCCGTCCGTCAGCGCGTCAGAGACATTTGGCACTGCGCTCCGTGCGGCATGCTGGAGGTCCTGGGCGCGCGCGGCGGCCTGCCTGGCCTGCGCAGCCGCTTCCGAGGTTCTGCCTCCACGCCCTCCGTACATCATAGCAGAGAGCTCGAGGTCCTTTGCGAGCGCATTGGCGGCTTGCGCCAGCCGGTCCGCCATCGCCATGGCCTCGCCGATGTCGCCCCCGCCGAGGGCCTTTTTGAAATCGCTCAAGCGTTCTTCGGCTCGCTCGCGCAGTCCGCTCTCGTACGGTCCGAGCGCCTCTGCGTTGAGGTCGCCCAAGAGCTTCGAGACCTCCTTGGCGATCTGCTCGAGCTCGCTGCGAATGCCGGATGCCAGCGAGCCTTTCTCGCCCGCCGCACGTTCCAGCACTTCGTCACCCACCCGGCGAGTCTTTTCCGCGATCCGCTTCTGCTCGACTTCCAACTCGGAGATCGTGCCCATCGCTTCCATCAAAGCCCGCTCGCGCGGGCCAAACCGAGCTTCGACCAAGGAGTCCTCGCTTTGCGCAAGAGCCTGGGTCATCGCCTCGATCATCTGGTCGAGTTGCATCAACGCGGCCTCTGCCGCATCGAGGTCGCCCGCGGCCAAGGCTTCTCGGACGGTCTGAAGCGCGTTGGTCGACTCACTCGCCTGGCGTGCCTGCCTATTCACGAACTCACCAGGCACGTACTGCATCGCTTCTCGGAGCTGCTGCCGGAGTGCATCCATCCGCCGTTCGGCGCGATCCAAAGTCGCCATCAACGCGCGCTGAAGCTCCGGTGTTTGGCGGCGGCGAAGCTCTCCGATGAGAGAGGCGATTTCACTTCGCAGCTGACGCATCTCCCTGGCGATCTCGGCGGCGTCGCTGAGGCGAGCCTCGCTGATGAGGTCCGCCACGATCAAGCTGTCCTTCTCGAGTTCTTTGATCATCGAGCGGTCCAGCCGCTCGCGGGCGCTACTGAACTCGGCGCTGCGATACGACGACGGTTCACGGCCATGGAGACGTTCGAGACGCTTCTTCATGTCGAGCAAGAGGGGAACAGTGCGCGGGCCACCGTGGTCGCCCACATCGAAGAGCTCGGCGGTCACACCGCGATACGCGCGCATCGCCGCATCGCGCCGGCGACGCGCAGCTTCGATGCCCTCGGGCAGCGGCTGCTCCAAACGAACGGCGAGTGTCGCCAACAACGCATCGAGAAGCCGCTCGAGCTCGACGATGCGGTCCCGGCGCCGAGTAATGTCAGAGGCGAGCGTGAGCGTGCGCTCGATTGAGCGTCCGACGCCCGGCCCATCGATGCGATTTCCGTCCTTCGCTTCGAACCACACGGCAATCGCATCGGCCGGAGCGAGAGAAAACTCATCGAGCCTGACCACGCTCTCGCCCTGGAGCTCCGCGCTGCTCGCGTCCGACGGAGACAGGATCGGCCGTTTCAGGTGCTCACCGTTCGGCAACCTGATGAAGAGCGTGAGCTCCTGCACCCCATGGTCATCCGTCGCGTGGTGTTGAAGGGAGATGGAATCGCCCTCTTCGGCAACCAAGTCTTTGTTGGGGGCGACCATCGTCACACGCGGCGCCTCGTCCAACTCCACCCGAATCGCGCGAGCGCGATAGTCGACGCGGCGCTCGCCCAGACTCGACTCCACAAAGATCTGGATGGGTCCATCGGTGTCGGCCACGAAGGAGGCGATGAACTGGCCGCCCGCCCGCTTGGCCTCCACGTGACGACCAGGGAGCTCGACCACGACGCGGGCCGCGTCACCGATTGTGGTGATTGTGTATTCGACAGCGGTTCCGCGCGGAACGATCAGGCGGTTCGCGTCTTCCGCCTGTGCGTTCGAACGATTCATGTAGGTGGGAAACAGGAGCTCGGCGCTCGTATGGCCGACAACGTGGGCCGTGCGTGCGCCTTCGACGATCCCTCGCTCGGCATGAAGGAGCGCATAGCGACCCGCCGCCGCGCGGTCGAACCCGAGTGACCACCACGCGATCGCCGCAACCACCAAGACCACCGCAAGAGCCGGCTGCAGCAACCAGCGCCAGGGAATGAACTTGCGGGCCGGCGAGTGATGGAGACTCCGGAGCAACCCGAGACGTTGCGCAACGATGAGCTCGCGCGAGAAACCTCGTTCGCCTTGGAGCTCATAGGCGGTCTGAAGCGGAGAGAGCAGGGCGGGCTGCTCCGCTGCAACGAGCCCGAGCGCACCATGGCCCCGGAGCCTGAGGAGCGGTTGAATCGACCACGCCACCGCACCCGCCACCATACCGAAGACGACCGCCCAGCCGATGGAGAGCCAAACCGCCGGCGTCATCGGACCGAGCAACCAGGCCATCAATACGAAAGACGCAAGCCCCACGGCGCTCGCGGCCGCAACCACCCGCACCACCAAGACAGTAGCGGCAGCAACGCGAAGACGTCGGCGGTAATCGGCAAGCTTGCCGGCGGTCGATCCCACGAGGATGAGCCTAGCACGCCAATACCGGCGCTGACGCCGACTCAAGAACATGCGCGGTGGCGCGAGCTCGTAGGGCGAAGCCCGGCGCCAAGGCGCCGCCAAGCCCCCCGGCCCCCCACAAAGAAAAAGGCCGGGCCAGCATGCGCTGGTCCGGCCTTTCTTTGGCTTAGCGGGGTCCTAGAAACCCATGCCGCCCATGCCGCCACCGTGATCGTGGCCGCCGGGCATCGGAGCTTCGTCCTTTGGGACCTCCGCGATGAGGGCCTCGGTGGTGAGCATCAGGCCCGCGACGGACGCCGCGTTCTGGAGCGCGCTGCGGACGACCTTGGTCGGGTCGATGACACCAGCTTTCACCAGGTCCTCGTATTCCTCGGTCGCCGCATTGAACCCAAACGCTCCCTTGCCGTTGCGAACCTCGTTCACGACGATCGAGCCTTCGAGCCCCGCGTTTGCAGCAATCTGACGAAGCGGCTCTTCGATAGCGCGAAGCAGGATGGCCGTGCCGACCTTCTGCTCGTCGCTGACGTCGAGCTTGTCGAGCCCTGCCTGCGAGCGGATGAGCGCGACGCCGCCGCCGGGGACGATGCCCTCTTCGACAGCCGCGCGCGTGGCGTGGAGCGCATCTTCGACGCGCGCCTTCTTCTCCTTCATCTCGACCTCGGTGGCTGCGCCAACCTTGATCACCGCAACCCCGCCCACGAGCTTCGCGAGGCGCTCCTGCAGCTTCTCACGATCGTAATCGCTGCTGGTCTCCTCGATCTGCCTGCGGATGGTCTCGATGCGGCCCGAGATGTCCTTCTTCTTGCCTGCGCCGTCGACGATGGTGGTGTTCTCCTTGTCGATGGTGACGCGCTTGGCTCGGCCGAGGTCATTGAGCGTGACGTTCTCGAGCTTGATCCCGAGGTCCTCGCTCACCACGGTGCCGCCCGTGAGTATCGCGATGTCCTGCAGCATGGCCTTGCGGCGGTCGCCGAAGCCCGGTGCCTTGACCGCAGCGGTCTGCAGGGTGCCGCGGAGCTTGTTCACGACGAGCGTGGCAAGCGCCTCGCCCTCGACGTCCTCGGCGATGATGATGAGCGGTTTCTGCTGACGGGCAATCGCCTCGAGAACCGGCAGAAGGTCCTTCATGTTCGAGATTTTTTTCTCGACGATGAGGATGTAGGGATCTTCGATCTCGGCGACCATGCGCTCGGGATCGCTCACGAAGTAGGGCGAGAGGTAGCCCCGGTCGAACTGCATGCCCTCGACCACGTCGAGCTCCGTCTCGAGGCCCTTGGCCTCCTCGACGGTGATGACGCCTTCCTTGCCAACCTTCTCCATCGCCTCGGCGATGATCTCACCGATGGTGCGATCGCCGTTGGCGCTGATAGTGCCGACCTGCGCGATCTCTTTCGGATCCTTGGTGGCCTTCGAAAGCTTCTGAAGTGCCTCGACGACGTTCAGCACGCCCGCATCGATGCCGCGCTTGATCTCCATCGGGTTGTGACCGGCGGCAACCATCTTGGTGCCTTCGCGGATGATCGCCTGCGCGAGAACCGTAGCGGTCGTCGTGCCGTCGCCCGCGATGTCGGAGGTCTTCGAAGCGACCTCGCGCACCATCTGGGCGCCCATATTCTCGAACTTGTCCGCAAGCTCGATCTCCTTGGCAACCGTGACACCGTCTTTGGTGACGGTCGGAGCGCCGAAGCTCTTCTCGATCACGACGTTGCGGCCCTTCGGACCGAGCGTGACCTTCACGGCGTTCGCGAGCGCGTTGACACCACTCAAAATGCGGTCGCGCGCAGCTGTATCGTAAATGATTTCTTTCGCAGCCATGGTTCTTCAGTCTCCTATTCGATGATTCCGAGGATGTCGTCTTCGCGGAGGATCAGGTGGTCTTCACCGTCGATCTTGACCTCCGTGCCGCCGTACTTGCCGAAGAGGACGAGATCGCCCTTCTTGACGGCGAGGGCGCGGACCTCACCACTATCGAGAAGCCGACCGGTACCGACCGCGACGACCTTGGCCTCGATGGGCTTTTCCTTGGCGGTATCCGGAATGATGATCCCGCCTTTGGTTGTTTCTTCTTCCTTGACTCGCTTGACCAGGATTCGGTCATGCAATGGGCGAATGGCCATTTAATCCCTCCAGTTTCGGGCACTTAGGTGCCCGGTAACTCGTTAGCACTCGTCAGGTAGGAGTGCTGATTGGCCGGCAACCTAACCCTGAACCCAGGGGAGTCAAGGCATGTTCCGGGAGTTTTTCGTGTCGTTTCGAAGTCGGATTTGCCGGGGTGGAGGACCCCTGCTAGCCTCCGGCGCCTATGGCACGCGTCACCGTCGAAGATTGCTTGGAACACGAGGAAAACCGCTTTGCGCTGGTCGTCTTGGCCGCCCGGCGGACCCGCCAGATCATCAAAGGCGCCCCGGCGCTGGTCTACAGCAGGAACAAGCCGATCGTGACCGCCTTGCGCGAAATCGCCGACAAACGGGTGTACTTCGCCCGTCCGGTGAGGAGCGCCGTCGAGGAGTTCATCGTCGAGACCAAGGCGAACGAGTCATCCACGTAGGCGCGCGATTCGCCCCATCTTTGCGGCAGCAACAGCCCCCAGGTAGCCTGATGGAGGGGTCATGGCTCGCATCACCATCATGGGGCCGAGCGGGCGGCAGGAGCGTCAGCTCTTCCGTCACAACTCGCTTGGGCGGCACCCGCGGAACACGCACCAAGTGCTCGACCGCGTCGTGTCGAAGGAGCACTGCCACATCGAGCTCCAGGGCGAGGACTACGTCCTCAAAGACCTCGGATCGCTGAACGGCACCTTCGTCAACGGTACGCGCGTGACGAACGAGCAACTGTTGCGACCGGGTGACGAGATCACCATCGGCTCCACACGCATCGTGTTCGAGCCTGAAGAAGGCCGCGCCGAGGTGACCTTCGACCGACTGATGAGCGAGGAGCCGCGCGAGGCGACGCAGCGTTTCAAGATCGGCGACACCGACACTGGGCATCTCATCCGCGCAAAGGTCTCGGTCCTCGCCGAGAAGACTTTCTTCGCCGAGGAGCTAATCGAAGACAACGCCTCGCTTCGACGCGACTACGAAAAGCTTCGCGCGAGCCACGAAGTCACTCGCGCCATCGAGCTCGGCACCAGCATCACGGCTCTCTGCAGCAAGATCCTCGAGGTTGCGTTTCGGCTCGTGCCAGCCGATCGCGGCGTCGTTCTTCTGCACAACGAACAGGGTCATCTCGAGCCGGTCTCGGTCCGCACCAGCGAGGATGCGGACCCCAACCAAGAGGTGGTGGTTTCGAAGACTGTGCTCGACACCGTCGTTCGCGAAAAAGAAGCAGTGCTCTCCCACGACGCATCCGCCGACTCGCGCTTCCAGAGCGCCCAGTCGGTGATCATGCAGGGCATTCGCTCTACCATGTGTGTGCCACTCTTGCACGATGACACCGTGTTGGGCGTCATGATGCTCGACTCCAAGCTCGCGACGCACGCGTTCAACGAGAAAGATCTGGCCCTGTTCGAGACGGTGGCGAGCCAAGCGGCCATCGCGGTGCAGAACACGCTGTTCGCCAAGCGCCTCGAACAGGAAGCCGTCATGCGTGAGCGCTTTCGCCGCTTGCTTTCGCCGGCCATCGCCGAGCAGGTCCTCTCCGGCCACCTGGAAG
>Ga0111160_1009_pt1 | contig 40475 bp, 38 predicted proteins | sample DeeMarSeWOR28_12_FD_80265 | JGI IMG/M metagenome (GOLD analysis project Ga0111160, IMG submission 80265) | Myxococcales bacterium SG8_38_1
TGGGCGCCAAAATTCGCCAAGCGCGCATGATGCGGATTCCGTATCTCGGCGTGATTGGAGAGAAAGAAGTCGAAGGGCAGGGCTTGGCCCTCCGCTCGCGCGACCAGAACGCGGACCTCGGGTTCATCCCGCTGTCCGACGTCCTCGAACGTCTCGAGCGAGAGAACCACCCGCCCTCAGAGCAGGAATCAACAAGAGGAGTGAGTCATCGCTAGACCGCGCATGGGATCGCGCGATCGCCCGCGGAATTTTGGACCGCGCGTAAACGATCGCATTCGAGTGCCTGAGATCCGTGTCATCGGAGCTGAAGGCGAAATGTTGGGCGTCATGAACACCGACGAGGCGCGCCGTATGGCGCGGGGCCTCGAGCTGGACTTGGTCGAGGTGAACCCGAAAGCCAGCCCTCCGGTGTGCAAGATCATGGACTTCGGAAAGTTCAAGTACGAAGAAAAGAAGAAGCAGAACGAAGCCCGCAAACGCCAGACGCAAATCGCGCTCAAGGAGATCAAGCTTCGCCCGAAGACCGATGATCACGACGTCGAGTTCAAGGTGAAGCACGTCCGCCGCTTCCTCGAAGGATCATCGAGGCCGTCGACGACCTCGGGTCGGTGGAAACGCCGGCACGCCTAGAAGGCCGCACGATGACGGCCATTCTCACGCCCCGCGTCAAAGTTCAACACACGCGCTGAGGGAATGGGCAAGCGCCTTTCCTATGCGACGACGGCTCTTCTCATGCTTGCGTCCACCGCCTTTGGCTCGACCAACTTCGTGTTGAATGATCAGTTCGACCGGGCATTCGCGCGGGGCGACATCTTCAAGGACGCGCCCGTGGTGATAATCGCGGGCGCCCAACGAAAGACGCCCGATGCGATGGAGGCCTGGGACAAAGCGCTTCGCGGGCGACTCCCGGAGGGGATCCGAGTCTTCGGCCTCAGCAACTTGAAGAAGCTCCCGTTTTTCGTTCCCAAGGGGTCCGTCAAGCGAACGCTTGCGCAGAAGCTTCCAAACACCGCGGTACTCCTCGACTGGAAGGGCAAGGTCTACCCTGGGCTCGGATTTGCGGAGAGCGCAACGATCGCCGTAGGAGTGTTCGGTCGTGGGGGTGCGCGGCTTGGAATTGTCGAGGGCGAAAGCAACGAGCAGCGTCTGGCCGAGGTCCTGTCGCTGGCCTCTCGCTGACCTGGGTTTCCGACTACGGCAGCCTCAGCGCGATCCGTCGGCGACGATGCGCTCGCGCATGTCTTGCAGGTCCTTGGCTTTAGCCTGAAGGGTCCCCGCCTTCCTTGCGATGGCAGTGAGGCTGGAGAAGTCGCGGTCGGCGAACGCCACCTTCATGTCTTGGAGGACCTCGCGGCTTTCGGCGAGCGCCTTCAAGTTCGCCTCGTGATAACCGATACAAGACGGTGGGGGCGTCACTTGGCCGATCTCCTGCTCCATTCGCTGCGTGTCGGCGATGAGTTGGTCGAATCCGGCGGTGGAACCCCCCAAGCCGGCCTTGATTAGACCCATCGCAAAGGTATTGGGGTCGCCGGCGCCCGACTCGGAGTGGATCGCGTCTACGCGGAGGAAGTAGTCCGACACCTCCGAGCCCGTCGAGGCGACAGGCGAATCGCTCGTGACCTGTGGCGCGTCGCCCGTGCTTCCACGGTTGGAGCGCAAGAAGGCGCCATCTGGGCGGTGCTCGATTCGTTCGTGGACGGGCTGGGCATCGAATGCCGGGTCCTCGACGTCCTCCCACTTCTCGAGGTCCGCCCATTCGGGCCAGCGTCGTTGCTCGGTGCTTTCGACGATTGGTTCCGGCTCTACGACGAGAGGAGGAGCTTGCGGATTGGAGTCGGCGGCCGAGGGACGGGTCGACTCGCGCCCCAATAGAAACGCGATGACCACCAAGGCCACGGCGAGCGAAGCGGAAAGCGCAACGAGTAGAGCTCGGCTGGGGGGTGGGCCCGACACTTGGACAACAGTACCGCAACGGACACGCTGCCGCTGCCGATGGCGTCGGAGCCGGGACTGGAAATCCGCGGTTGGCCTCGTAACCATCCGAAACCAAAGGCTTCCCGGAGGGGGAGCGTGTCCCCAATCCGCTTGACTCACTTGGGGGGTGCGCTAGACACGGCGTTCTCCGCTCCCTGGCCGCGGGTGTCGCTGGGTTGGGAGCTTTCAAGCGAGGACAGCAAAATGCCCAAGATGAAAACAAAGCGTGCTGCTGCAAAGCGGTTCAAGGCCACCGGTGGAGGGCGGATTCGTCGTTCCACAGCTGGCAAGCAGCACCTCATGCGCGGCAAGTCGGCAAATCGAATGCGGAAGCTCAAGAAGAACTCCATGGTCGATCCCGCCGATGAATCGCGCATCCGGCGTTTGCTTCCTTACGAGCTCTGAGATTCGAAGGAGTAACGCCCCATGCCTAGAGTAAAACGAGGCTTCAAAGCCCGCCGTCGTCGCAATCGTCTGCTGAAGCACGCCAAAGGTTATTACGGCGCACGTCGCAAAGCCTTTCACGTTGCCATCGAGCAGGTGCACAACGCTTGGGAGGATGCCTACCGGCACCGCCGTACGAAGAAGCGTGAGTTCCGTCGTCTTTGGATCGCACGCATCAACGCTGCGGCGCGGACGAACGGCATCAACTACAGCCAGTTCATCGCGGGCCTCAAGCGCTCGCACATCGAGCTCGACCGCAAGGTCCTCGCCGAGATCGCAGTGTCCGATCCCGGTGGCTTCAAAGCTGTCATCGACGCCATCGAATAGAACGTTCGGGACGCGCGATGGCAGAGCCTGATGCGGTTACGACGTTCGAAGATGGGCTCAGCGAGATCCGTGGCGCCTATGGCGAAGCCTTGCGCGCCGCCAAAGACGAACCCGAGCTCAGGCTGATCAACGGCCGCTACGTCGGCCCGCAAGGCGAGCTCACCAAGCTCCTCAAGCTCATGCCGAAGCTGCCGGGCGACCGACGACGCGAGCTCGGCCAGGCGGCCAACGCGCTCAAGCAGGAGATTCAAGCGACGTTCGACGCCGCGCTCAATGCGATCCATCGAGGTGCACGCGAAGCTGAGCTCACTGGACCTGCGCTCGATGTGACGTTACCTGGGCGCTGGCAGATGCCCGGTCGGCTCCATCCGATCACCCGAGTGCGCAACGAGGTCCTCGAGATCTTCGCGTCGCTAGGTTTCGACATCGCCGATGGCCCCGAAGTCGAGCTTTACGAGAACTGCTTCGACAAGCTCGGGTTCCCACCAGACCACCCGGCGACCGACGAGCACGACACGTTCTTCATCGAGGGAAACCGCTCGCAAGATCCGGAGGGCGTGCTCCTTCGCACCCAGACCTCGACGATTCAAATCCGCGAAATGCTCAAGCGGCAACCGCCGCTTGCCATCGTGTCCCCAGGGGCCGTCTACCGGCGGGACGACGATGCCACCCACTCACCGATGTTCTTTCAGCTCGAGGGCTTCCTGGTGGATCAAGACGTGACGTTCGCGGAGCTCAAGGGTGTGCTCACGCTCTTTCTTCGGCGCCTCTTCGACGAGCACGTCGCTGTTCGGTTTCGCGCCAGCTATTTCCCGTTCGTGGAGCCTGGCGGTGAGGTCGACATGAGCTGCGTGTTTTGTCGCGCTTGGGAAGGTGACCGCGCGCGCACCGCCGCCTGCCGCGTGTGCAAAGGCACCGGTTGGATGGAGATCCTCGGTTGCGGAATGATTCATCCGGTGGTGTTCGAGAACGTCGGGTACGATCCCGAGAAGTACACTGGTTTCGCGTTCGGCATGGGGCTCGATCGCATCGCGATGCTCAAATACGGCATCCCCAACATCAAGCTGCTGTACGAAAACGACGTGCGGTTCTTGTCGCAGTTCTAGGGAATCACGATGTTGGTCTCCTATCGTTGGTTGCAAGAGCTCTGCCCGGTCGATGGCGACGTCGCCGAGGTTGCGCGCCGAATTTCGCTCGCCGGCCTCGAAGTGGAAGCGATGGAGGAGAAAGGGCACGACCTCGCCGGCGTGGTGATCGCCGAGGTTCGAGCCAAGAGTCCTCACCCGAAGCACGAGAAGCTCACACTGGTCCGCGTCTTCGACGGTGAGAACGAGCTCGATGTCGTTTGCGGCGCTTCCAACGTGCCGGAGGCGGGGGGAAGGGTCCTCTTCGCACGCCCGGGCTCTGTGCTCCCAAATGGCATCGAGATCGCGCCGCGCAAAGTGGGAGGCGTCGAGTCCCACGGAATGATCTGCAGCGAGGCCGAGCTCGACATTGGAAGCGATGCCGAGGGCATCTTCGTCGTCGACCGCGACGACGACGCGCTTCCCGGTACCCCGATCGCCGACGCGCTCGACCTTCACGACTTCATCCTGGACATCGGCCTCACCCCGAACCGGCCGGACTGCCTTGGGCACGTGGGAATTGCCCGTGAAATCGGGGTTCTTTTCGGTGTCACCTACGTGCCACGCAAGGCTGCCGGCCCTCGCCGGACGTTTGCCGCGGGAGCAACCTTCGAGGCTTCGCAACCACTCACGGATCTCCTCCCATTGTGGGACAACGGCGCGGATGCGGTCGACACGCCGACGCTCCCTGAGATCGCGGTCGAAATCGAAGACGGAGATCGTTGCCCACGGTACGGCGCCGCGCTGGTGTCGGGCGTGCAGGTCGCCCCTTCTCCCTTCTGGCTTCGCTACCGTCTCCACAACCTCGGGCTTCGCGCGCTCTCGAACGTCGTAGACGCCACCAATCTCATCTTGCTCGAGTGGGGGCATCCGATTCATGGGTTCGATTTGCATCATCTTCGGGGGTCGAAAGTAGTCGTGCGCCTCGGCAGAGACGGCGAGCGGATGTCGACTCTCGACGGCGAGGAGCGGACGTTCTCGGCGGATGACCTGCTGATCTGCGACGGGCAGCGCCCGGTCGCCGTGGCCGGCGTGATGGGCGGCCTCGACAGCGAGATCCGTGTCGAGACGAAAGACGTGCTCATCGAGTGCGCGTACTTCGACCCGCGCTCGATTCGCCGCACGTCACGGCGCCTCGGGCTACACACCGACTCGAGTCATCGTTTCGAGCGTGGCGTGGACCCCGAGGCCATCCCGCGGGTTCTGGCCAGCGCGGCCTCGTTGATTGCGGAGCTTGGCGGCGGCGCGGTGGCGACGACAGCCATCGACCGCATCGCGGTCCCTTACCAGGCGCGCACCATTCGGCTCAGACCCGCGCGCGCCGCACAGCTTCTCGGGACGCCGGTGTCCGGAGCAGAGAGCCTCCGCATTCTGCAGTCCCTCGGCTGTCGCATCGTCGAACGCGGCGAAACGCAGATCACGGCTGAGGCGCCGAGTTGGCGACCCGATCTTCAGCGCGAGGTGGATCTCATCGAAGAGGTGGCCCGTGTACGCGGCTACGACGAGATCCCCACCGCCGTTCCGCGCGTGCACCCTTCGGAGTCGGGCACGCCCGGTCTACTCAAGACGGTGGATGCACTTCGTGACGCCGCGGTGACAGCAGGGCTCTACGAGGCGATCAACTACGGCTTCGTCTCGACTGAAGATCTAAGAAAAGCGCGCGTTTCGACCGACGCCGTGCGGCTCGCGAATCCGCTCTCCGAAGAGCGCGCGGTCATGCGCACGTCGCTGTTGCCTGGTCTCACCGCTGCGGCCGCACGCGCTCAGCGCCACGGCGCGTCGGAAGCCCGGCTCTTCGAAATCGCTCGCACGTTCGAACCCAGTGACGACGTCCTGCCCCGCGAGCAGACCACCCTCGCGATCACCTTGGCCGGTCATCGCCGAGGCTGGATCGGTGGGGCGGAGCCATTCGATCTCTACGATGGTAAGGGTGTCGTCGAAGCGATCCTCGACGGCGTCTTTGGACGCGTCCCCGGGCTGGCTCGGGGTGAGCTGCCCGCCTTCATGCATCCGAAGCGATCGGCGGTCGTCACCCTCGAGTCACGGCCGCTCGGATTCATCGGCGAGATTCATCCGGATGTCGCCGACGATCTGGAGCTGATCGGCCGCGTCGTCTACGCCGAGCTGGACGTCGCAGCGCTCTATGCGCTCGCCGAAGAGCTCGGCCCGACTCAGGCGCGTGGCCTCCCGAAGTTTCCATCCGTCACCCGCGACATCGCCATGCTGGTCCGAGAGGAGTTCAGCGCAGGGGAGATCGCCGAGGCCCTTGCCGCGGCGTCGCAGGGCTTGGCCGAGTCGGTTGCGCTGTTCGACCTCTACCGCGGTGGTCAGATCCCCGAAGGACACCGGAGCCTCGCGTTCAGGGTCACCTATCGTGATCCCGAGGCGACGCTCACCGACAAGCGGGTCGACAAAGTCCACGCATCGCTCGCGAAGGTCGCCGGCGATCGCTTCGAAGCGACCATCCGATAGAGATTTCTCTCGATGTGCGAGAATACGCACATTTCTAGCGATCGATGCGCGCCAAACCCTTGAGATTCAAACCGATTTATGGTTTTCTCCGCCATACCGGACCTCTGGAGGATTGAACCGAATGACAAAAGCCGAAATCATCGATGCCGTGTACGAGAAGGTCGGGGGCTTCTCGAAGAAAGAGGCAGCGGAGGTCGTGGAAGCCGTGTTCGACACGATGAAAGACGTGTTGGCCGACGGCGAGAAGATCAAGATTTCCGGCTTCGGAAACTTCGTGGTGCGCACCAAGAACGAGCGCATCGGTCGGAACCCGCAGACAGGCGCTCCAATTCCCATCAGTGCACGTCGCGTATTGACATTCAAGCCCAGCCAGGTACTCAAGACCGTGCTCAACCCGCATCGCTCCAAAGAGGACGGTGTCGGTTCGCCCGAAGGCCTCTGAGCTAGAGTCATGACGCGGCGCACCCAACTTCCGGACAAGCTCTTCTTCAAGATCGGCGAGGTCGCCGATATCGTGGGCGTCAAACCGCATGCTTTGCGATACTGGGAGACGGAGTTCCCCGCGCTTCGCCCAAAGAAGACGCGCGGCGCTCACCGTCAGTACAGCCGCAAGGACGTCGAGTTGGCCATGCTGATTCGGCAACTCCTGCACGACGAGGGGTACACGATTCCCGGTGCTCGCAAGCGTATCCGCGATCTGGGGCGGCATCAGCGAAGCAGCCCTCCCGAGCCGCGCGCGGCAAGGGAAGTTGCGCTCCGGGCCGAGCTTCTCGGGCTCCGCCAGCAACTCGCTGAGCTTCTCGACGATATGGCCGGCGCCGCAGCGGCGCCGGACGAGTCCCCCGAGGTGCAGGTGACAGTGCACCAGGTGGTCCCGGTTTCGGCGGGTCGCACGCCCGAAGCCTGAGTCGCGCCATTCGCAGCTTTTTGTTTGCCTATCGGGCGTCCTGGGCTACAGTCGGCAGCCCTCGAATAGAGGGTGGACGGGGCGTAGCGCAGCTTGGTAGCGCACCTTACTGGGGGTGAGGGGGTCGCTGGTTCACGCGATACTGCGTTGAAGGCATGTCGGACCGCCCGCTGCTCTTGGTTTCCAACGACGATGGGATCGACGCGCCGGGCAACATCGCGCTCCGCGAGGCCCTCGCCACGTTTGGCGATGTCTACACCGTCGCGCCGCAGACCGAGCAGAGCGCCAAGAGCCACTCGATTACACTGCATCACCCGCTCCGATTCAACGAGATCTCCGAGCGCGTCTGGGCCGTCGACGGAACGCCCGCCGACTGCGTTTACGTCGCATTCTTTCTCAAAGATCTACTCCCTCGCAGACCCGACCTCGTCGTGTCGGGAATCAATCACGGCCCGAACCTCGGCAACGACGTGCACTACTCGGGCACCGTCGCTGCGGCTCGTGAGGGCGCGCTTCGCGGCGTGCCGTCCATTGCGCTGTCGAGCTCATCGTCCGACATGGAAGGTGCAGCGCAGTACGCGAAGCGGTTCTGCAAGCAGCTTCTGAGAAGCACGCCGCCCAAGGGCCAGGCGGTGCTACTCAACGTGAACTTCCCGCACGTTCCCCCGAAAGGGGTTCGCGCAACGCGCTTGGGCCTTCGTCTATACAGCGACGACGTCGAGGTTCGAGATGACCCGCGCGGCCGGCACTATCTTTGGATCGGCGGACCGGGTGGGGCGCGAAGCGAGCCGGTCGAGGGTGCTGACACCGAGGCGCTCGACGAGGGATACATCTCCGTGACACCCTTGAGCATAGAAGCCACCCAGCCCGACCACTTCGGCGTCGCCGCCTATGTCGCCGGGCCTACGGAGGAGCCATGAGCGAGGAGCGCTTGCGCTTTCTTCGTAGCCGCATTCGTGACATCCCTGACTTTCCAAAGGCAGGGATACTCTTTCGGGACATCACTCCGTTGTTGGCGGACGTCGAGGCGTTCCGCACCTCGATTCAGCTAATCATGGAGGGCCTCGACGGTGAGTCGGTCGACGCAGTCATCGGTATCGAGTCGCGGGGATTCATGTTCGGTGCTGCCCTGGCGGACAAGCTCGGCGTGGGTTTTGTGCCAATTCGCAAGCCGGGGAAGCTGCCTGCGGCTACGTTCCGCGCGGAGTACGAGCTCGAATACGGAAGCGACGCGGTCGAGATCCATCAGGATGCGCTGACGTCGGGTGATCGCGTCGTCGTTGTCGACGACCTGATCGCGACCGGAGGCACCGCCAAGGCCGCCGCCCAGCTGGTGCAACAGTGTGGCGCTGAAGTCGCCGCGTTTGCGTTCGTCATCAACCTCGTCGGGCTCGAAGGCACGAAGAAACTCGAGCCAGACAAGGTGATTTCGATATTGGACTACTGAGGCGCGTGGTCCAGGAGGCGGAGGCCGTGGGCTAGATCGCGAGCCCGGTCGACCAGCGCGTCCAGGTCGCCGTCGAGCCATCGATCGCGGATCTTTGCGATGAGCTCCCGCCGCTCGCGTTCGAGACGGCTGTAGAGCTCGACGAGGCCCACCCACTCGCTCATCGATGCGTCGCGGCGCGCGCGATCGATGTCGCCGCGACCGAGCGACTCCTTGATGCGCCGAGCCTTTAGCGTCAGCGCGTCGTCGAATGCCTGATCGATTTCGTCCATGAGCACGTGAACGTCGTTGAGGTCGCCGAGCACTTCCTGGAGACGCTTCGTCTTCTTGACGACTGCTTGCGCCTCGCCGACGTACGCTCGGACCGGCTCGAGAAGGTAACGCAGTCGTTTCGCCATGATACGCGCATCGTGAAGTGCCTCAGCGTCGTCCATCCGCGCGATCTGGCCGAGCTGAACCAGAAGGTCCGTCGCATGGGCCTCGGTCAGGTTGGCCAGGGTGCGGGCGAAGCTCACGTGCGGACAGTCGGCGAGCAAGTTCTGCTCGCTCCGCATGATGGCCAAGCGCTCCTCGAGCTTCTCCGTCGTCCGCTTGAACAGGTCGCGAAGCTCGCCATCCAGGGCCTGCGAGCACTCCCTTCGCCGGGCGAGGAGCTTTGCAGAGAGCCAGTTGAGCCCCGTCAGGTGCTCGGGCGCCAGATCGTGTTGCTGTTTCGTCAACCACTCGAGGGCTACGTCTGCCTCCCGGCCGCCACCCGTCGCGTTTTGGATCTCCCGGAGGCGGCTTCGATCCTTCTTGCGGACCGAGCTCTGCAGTTGAGGCCGGTACGCGCGAAGCAGGCTTCGCAATCGCCGGATCGAGACTCGAAAATCGTGGAGTGTTTCGGGATCGGAGCGATCGCCCAGGCGCCGCTCGGCGGCGCAAGCGGCGGAAAGTGCCTTGAGCGCGAGCCGCCGCGCGGCCTCTTCATCGCTTCGAAGCAACAGATCATCCGGGAGTGTGTTTGGTCGTTTGGGCTCCAGGCGCTTCGGCACCACCGCGCTATCGGTTTGGGCCTCCTCGGGATCGGGGTTCGAGACCGCGATCACCGGCGCCGGATATCGTCGTTCGCCAGACATGGGGGAATGGGCAGAAGTAGTACAGTCATGGACAGAGCGTCAACCCAAGGGCTGAGCGCCGTGACAAAAAAAGGGAGGCAAAGCCTTGCCCTTTCGTTTTGCGGGGCGTCCCCGGGAGGATTTGAACCTCCGACCTTCGGTTTAGGAAACCACTGCTCTATCCGACTGAGCTACGAGGACTTTTGAAGGGCGGCGTATAGCACGTGATCCCCTGGGATTCACGCCACTGAAACAGTTGCGAGGTTCACATCTTCGCCCGTTCGCGTTATACGAAGGCTCGAGCGGAATGCGTACCCTTGTCTTGGATCAGGGCTATCAGCCCCATCGAATCATCAGCTGGCAACGCGCCGTATGCATGATTTTCGACGGCAAGGTGGAAGTCGTCGAGGAGTACGACGAGGACATTCGCTCGGTCAGCATCACGATCAAAATGCCGGCGGTCGTCCGCCTGCTCCGTAACATCGTCGGCCGAAAACGCGCGATCAAGTTCTCCCGCATCAACGTCGCCATGCGCGACGACTTCAAGTGTCAGTACTGCGGCATGCGCCATCGTTTGCGCGGCCTCACATATGACCACGTCGTACCGAAATCCCAGGGTGGAAAGACCAACTGGGAGAACATCGTAATGGCCTGTTACCCCTGCAACGAGAAGAAGGGCAACAAGACACCAAAGCAAGCCGGCCTTCGCCTCCGCCGTCCGCCGGTCAAGCCGCGGTGGTTGCCCGTCGTCGCATTCCGCATCGATGCGACGACCTCGATCCCCGAAGCGTGGGCGAACTGGGTGTACTGGCACGGACGCTTGGAGAGCGATCCGTAGACGCCGTCACCAGCTGCTCGAAGAGCCACCGCCTCCGAAGCTGCCGCCGCCGCCCGAGAAGCCGCCGCCACTCGAGAACCCACCCCCCGAGGACCATCCCCCACCCGAAGACCAAGCCGTTCCGGATCGGCCGGCGCGTTTGCCGCGCGGCTGTCTTTTCCTGCGGCGGCCGAAGAACGACCAGACGATCGGCGCTCCAACGATCCAGCCGCCAACGAAGAAAGGGGCGGCCCACGGCGCGACTGCCGTCAAGCCGCCGACGTAGACAAACGGGATCAAGAAGAGGTACAGGAACCACTGGAAGGGATTGGTGCCGACGACGACGAGTACGAACGGGATCAGCATCAACAACCAAATCACGCCGAAGAACCGGGGTGGCATGTCATCTGGCATCGAGCTCGCGTCCGGCGGCGGCAGCGTGCTGGTACCTCGGACCAAACCGTCGATCGCTTCGACGGCGCTCCATACGCCGCCATCGAAGTCTCCGGCGCGGAATCGTGGACGGAGGATCTGATCGAGGATCCGCTTCGACATGATGTCGGTGAGCGTGGGCTCGAGCCCGTAGCCCACCTCGATTCGCATCTTTCGGTCGTTCTTGACGATCAGCAGTAGCGCTCCGTCATCTTGCTCGGCGCGCCCGAGCGCCCACTTCTCGGCAACCCGCAGGCTGTATTCCTCGAGGGGCTCTCCTTCCAAGGTGTCAATCGTGAGCACGACGACCTGTGTGCCAGTGTCTTCCTCGAGTGCCGCGAGTCGCTTGCCGATTCGTGATTCGGAGTCGGCGGATAGAAGATTTGCGTAGTCGTTGACATGGCCGCCGAGTCGAGGGACGTCGAGCGCAAGCGCGGTGGACGCACCGAGGCACGCCACGACCGAGATTGCGAGGACCGGGGACCTATTCACGGCGCAGCCTCGGCTCGTCGGTGAGCTCATTGGTGGAGTTGGCTGGTATGCCGTGGGCGCTCAACAACCGGGCGCAGCGTCCGACCGCGTCGATGAGAGCAGGCGCCGGCTCGCCTGCGCGAATCCCGGCCGCGACATGGGTCGCGATCTCGTCCCAAGCGCTAGCTTCGACTCGCTTCCGAATCCCCTCATCGGCAAGCACGAGTACGCGATGCTCGAAGAGGGCGAGGAAGATCAGAACACCCGTCCGTTGCGCGGTAGCGAATACGCTCTGCTCCACGAACGCCTCGGCCGCGCGTCCCTGCGCTCGGCTCGACAAAGTGTCGCCGCCGATGAGTCGGCGCGCCACGCCTTCGAAGCGGCTCGCAAGCCAGCCGCCAAGGACGCCGAGCTGAAGCCCGATCAACACCCAGAGATGGTCGAGCGTCCCCCAGCCACCGAAGAGACGCGTTGCAAGCGCCGCGCAAGCCGCCCCCAGCGCGCCTCCGAGGAGTGCGCCCTTCCACGCGACCTCCGGGTGCGGATCGCAGCGTTCGACCACGTACACCACGAGCTCTCCAGCAGTGCTCCGCTCAGCATCGGCCGTGGCTGCGCGGATCGCTTCGCGATCAGCGTCCGAAAAAAAGGTGTCGATTCGGCCTGCCACAGTCCGCGCTAGAATTCGACCTTCGGCGGCTCATCGGCGCCAGCCGTGGCTTCGAAGTAGGGCCTGTCGTCGAAGCCCATGATGTTGGCTAGCAGGATCGTCGGGAAGCGACGCCGCGTCTTGTTGTACGTGAGCGTCGCGTCGTTGAAGCGTTTACGCTCGACGGTGATGCGGTTCTCGGTGCCCTCGAGTTGCGCCTGCAAATCCCGGAACGCGTCGGTCGCCTTCAGCTCCGGGTATCGTTCCACGACCACCAGTAGGCGCGACAGCGCTGAGGACAGTTGTGATTGTGCGGCTTCGAACTCGGCAAGCTGCTCGGCACTCGGTGCCTTGTCGAAGCTCACCTGGCCGACCTTGGCGCGAGCCTCGACGACCTTCGTCAGTGTGTCTTGCTCGAAATCGGCAGCCCCTTTCACTGTCGCGACGAGGTTGGGGACGAGATCGGCGCGACGCTGGTAGACGTTCTCGACTTGGCTCCATGCGCCATCGACGCCTTCCTCGAGCTCCACGAGCCGGTTGTAGCTCCCCACACCCGTTGCAACGAGCACGAGCCCAATCACCACCAGCACCCCACATCCAATCACGCCTCTGCTCATGCCGCCTCCTCGCTTAAGCGCCACAATGTGCGCATCCATCCAAACAGGTCAAGCGCGGAGCCAAAGCCCCGTGATGACGAGCTGACTTTGCGAGGCTAGATCTCGATTCGATCGCCTCGCATGGGGGTCACTACGTTGGGGAAACCCCGCTCTTCGAGGAGGCTCCTGAGCGTTTGGCGGGGGGACTCTTCGCCGTGGACCAAGGCGACCTGCCGAAGGGGTCCAGTTTCTCGCACGGCTTCGGCGAACTCAAGCAGGTCATCCTGACCCGCGTGCGCGCTGAACCCATTGAGCACCACGACCTCGGCGTGCCGCTCGCGCTCCACCCCGAAGATGCGCACTCGGGTCCGCTGTTCGACGAGGCGGCGGCCGAGCGTGTGGTGTGCCTGGAAGCCGACGATGAGAACGGTGTTCTTCCGGTTTTCGATTGCAGCCACCAAGTGGTGAACCACTCGTCCGAACTCGCACATGCCACTCGCGGCAATGATCACAGCTGGGTCGTCGCTTCGGTCGATCGCCTTCGAGTCTTCGACGGAGGACACGTACTGAAGCCCCTCGAAGTCGAATGGCGACTCGCCCGCGGTCAAGATGTCACGAGTCTGTTGGTCGAAGCACTCCGGATGGATCCGAAACACATCGGTCAACTTCACCGTGAGGGGCGAGTCCACGTAGACGGGAACCCTCGGAAGCCGCCCTTGCTCCTGAAGTTGCTTCAGCGCATAGATCAATTCTTGGGCCCGCTCGAGGGCAAACGAGGGCACGATGACCTTGCCTCCGCGCGCCACGGTGCGGGTGATGACGTCGAGGAGCTCGTCTTCCATGCGTTCGATCGGATCATGGGTCCGGTCGCCGTAGGTTGACTCCATGATCAAGCAAGACGCGCCCGGCGGAACCTCGGGGTCTCGAAGGATGGGCATGTTGCGCCGCCCAAGATCGCCCGAGAACACCAGACGCCGTAGCTCGCCAACGACATCGACGTCGAGTGCGACTATCGCACTCCCGAGCACGTGTCCGGCGTCGTAGTACGTGAGCGTCACTCCCTCTGCGATCTGAACCGGCTTGTGATACGGCACGCTCACCATGAGCTCCAGGGTGCCCACGACGTCCTTTTGCTCGTACAGCGGCTCGACCGGATCCATGTGGGCGCCGTCCCGTTCGATCTTTCTGTTGATGTACGCCGCATCCTGTGCCTGGATTTCCGCGGAGTCTTCGAGCATGGCCGCGCAGAGGTCGCGCGTCGCAGGCGTGCAATAAATTGGGCCACGGTAGCCCTGCCGGTAGAGCCGAGGGAGGGCGCCCGAATGGTCGATGTGCGCGTGCGAGAGCACCACCACGTCGATGTCCTTCGCGCGAAACCCGAGCTCTCGATTGTGTTCGATCGTTTCGGAGCGCCGACCCTGAAAGAGACCGCAGTCGAGGAGGAGGCGAGCTTTCTCCGTCTGCACGATGTGGCGGGATCCGGTGACGTTGCCACCCACCGCTCCAACGAACTCAACTCGCACGCAGAACTTTCCTCATGCGTTCGCCTATGAACTCCCGCACCACTGGGTCGTCGGAGTCGAGAAAGGTTTCCGGCGCCCCCGTCGAGACGACCTGGCCATCGTGGATGAGTGCGAGTCGATCGCTGATCGCGAACGCGGCCTTGAGATTGTGCGTCACCACGACCGAGGTGACGTTGAGGCTCTGCTGAAGCCCGAGGAGGAGTCGGTTGACTCGAGTGACGTTGATCGGGTCGAGGCCCTCGGCCGGCTCGTCGTAGAAGACGATCTCAGGTCGAACCGCGACCGCACGCGCCAAGGCCACACGCTTGCGCATACCTCCCGACAGGTCCGACGGTGCCATCTGTTCGATTCCGGGAAGCGCGACGAGAGAAAGCGTCTCGGCGACACGTTTCGAGATCTCTTCTTCCGTCATCGAGGTTTGCTCTCGCAACGCGTAGCCGACGTTCTCGAACACGTCGAGTGAGTCGAAGAGGGCCGATTCCTGGAAGAGCATGCCAATGCGCTGCCGCGTCTGCACCCATTGTTGCTCCGTTTGCCCAGTGACCTCTTTCCCGTCGAAGCGAATTGTGCCGGCGTCAGGCTCGATCAGGCCCATCATGGCCTTCAGCAGGAGGCTCTTGCCCGAGCCGGATTCGCCGACGATTGTGATCACCTCGCCCGCAAAGATGTCGAGGTCCAGCCCATCGAGCACCAGGTTTCGACCAAACGCCTTCTTGAGGCCTCTCACCTCGAACAATGCCATTGCGCCGCGCGCTCAGCCCTTCATCGCCCAGGAGTTGCAGTATCCGAGCGGGTGAATCGGGCCCTTCACCAAGGTGCACTGCCCGCACTGATCCTCTTTGCCAGCCATGTAGAAGGCGCAACTGCTACAGCTCTTCTTCGTGTCGTGCGGCGAGCGATCGACATACTCGAGGGCCGCACGAAGCTCCGCGTCTTGTTCGCTCAAACCGCTCAGGTCTACACAACTGAATTCGGCTTTCTTGCAGCCCTGCAGCAGCACCGGCGCCGAGCCGAGAACTGCCAAGTGCACCGTGCTACGCAACAGGGTCCGTCTGGAAAGTGTGGTCTTCCTCATTGCTTCACCCTGCGGGGAGGCTAGCACGCGAGGGCCATGATCAGCGAACGTCCGCCATCATTTCGAGGAACTCGTCGCTTTCGAGCATGCCCGTCACTCGGACGGCCTCGGAGCCGTCGCTGTGGTGCAGTACGACGAGTGGGAGGCCCGGTTGATCGTAGCCCTGGAGGAGCGCCCACTTCGCGTCGGTCGCCTTCTCGGTGCTCAAGTCGACGCGGACCGCTACGAACCGCTGCGCCTCGGCGACAACCCGCGGGTCGCTCAAGACGTCTCGCTCGATCTCCTGACACGCGCTGCACCAATCCGCCCCGAAATCCACGAGCAACGGGCGCCCCTGCGTGAGCGCCTTCGACTTGCCTGCATCGAAGTCCTCAGTCCACGTGATGTGGCTGCCGGGCGGAAGCGCTTCTGCGTAGCCCACGATACCGAGGATGCCGGCGACGCACGCGGCGACTCCCACGGACTTCCGAGCGCGCGCCATGAGCGGGCCACCCTTGAAGGAAAGGTGGATTGCGCCGACGATTACGCCGCCGGTGAGCAAGCCGACCGCAACCGCCAACCAGATCTGATCACGCACCTCGGGGCGTGGGTACGGCAGTACCCCGCGGAGGTAGTAGAACGCGAGCGCCAGCATCGCGATGCCAAACATGCTCTTGGTCCATTCCACCCACCGCCCGGATTTCGGTAGCGTGATCGCGAACGTTCCAACGACCCAGAACAAGACCCCAATGCCGATCGCGTAGATGAACAACGCCAGCGCGCCAAACCCGACGTGCCCGGTGGTCGCAACCCACGTGAGCAGCACTGCGAGGACCGGGCCGGTGCATGGCGCGGCGATCAGGCCGTTGACGAATCCGAGCACGAACGCGCCGCGAACTCCAAATCCACCGGCTTGCGCGAGCCGATTCTGGAGACCTGAGGGGAGCGCCAAGTCGAACAAGCCGAACATGCTCAAGGCCATCACTGTGAACAAGGCTGCGAGCGCGCCAACGACCCACGGGCTCGCGAGGGCGCTGCCGAACGCGCTCCCGGTCAGCGCCGACACGACGCCGAGTGGTGTGAACAGTGCAGCGATTCCAAGCACGAACGAAGACGATAGGAGTGCAGCTTTCGTCCGGCTTTCCGCCTGCCTCGCACCGAACACGCTGACCGTGATGGCAATCATCGGATAGACGCAGGGAGTGAGGGAGGTCGCCAAACCTGCCAGGAAGATCAGTCCCAGCGCGCCGCCGTAGCTTCCGTCCCGAAGCGCTTCGGCAAACGGACCGGTCAGATCACTCAGGGTGTCGGCGGATGCATGCGCCTCGACAGCCAAAGCCGCGACAAATCCGAGCAAACCGACCCACGCACCTCGGCGCATGGCACAACTATGGTGCTCGTTTGGTTGACCGTCCACGAACCTGGGACGTAGCCTTTTATTGGGGAACACTTTGCCGCTACTTTTCCTGCTGTTTGTCGCCATCGCCACGGGAGCTCTGTCCGCCTATGCGGGCCGTGACGAGATTCGCCACAGCGGTGAGGGGATCTGGCGATCCGAGGCCTTTCTCGCCTATGCGCTGTTCGTCGGATTGGTTCTCCTCCCAACAGTCGTCTACTTCTACGTATTTCACGGCGATTGGTTTCTCTTTTATTGGATCGACACGCAGCGCGCGCCTTGGGTGTGGGGCTTCGTTTCCGTGCTGCTTCTGCTCGGTGCCGCCTTCGCGGGTTTTGGGCTCGGCGCGGCGTTCTGTCGTGCGTCTCGTGATCTTGCCGCCCGCCGCATCACCGTGGCCGCGGGACTCATGGCATTGGCGATTTGGCCGCTCGCCTGGGAGCGGCTTTCGGTGGTTGGGTCGCACCGGCAATTCACGCGCGACTATGGGCTCCTCGGATTCTTTTCGAGTCCCGCGTTCTATTCGGGCTTGGCGATGCTCGTCGTTGCCTGCGGCGCGTTCGCCTGGATCGTTTATCGGATCGACCGGCAAACACGCGACACGGTCTGAACGCTGCGCGCGGTTAGCGGGTCAGTAGCCCCATGTGCTCGCGAAGGTGCATGGCCGCGGGCGACGCCCAGAACTTCATCGCATCGACGAGGGTGGGGTGAGTCTCGAAGGCTTCGCCTTCGGCTTCGCGCTCGGGCGCGATTCGACTTCGAACGTCCTGCACCAACGGCTCGAGATCGTCGCAAAGGAGAAGCGCCACACGGGTCGCAGTTCGGTGCGCGGCGTTGACCCATCGGTCGAACTTCACGCGCCTAGCTTGCGAATATCCAAGTGCAGCGTCGCGAACGATGCGTCGGTCGCGGCGAGGGATCGCCCGCTGCAGCCGACGTGTTTGCTCGTTCAGGAACTCCTCGCTAGTCAATCCGGATCCGAAGTCGGGCTTCACGATACGAGCGGCGGATGCGAGCAGCACGTCGAGCTCCCGCGGTGTCAGCTTTTCGACGGCGTGGTATCCACGAGCAATTTGCGTCATCGGGCGCGCCAACGCGAAGGCCTGCGTGCGGGCGTCCTTCTCCATGATGGTCGCGGGAACGAGCACCGCGGGGTGTACGCCGAACTCGATCGTGATCTCGCGGTTGCGAAGCCGATGCAGAAACAAGTCGAAATGCCCGATGTCGAGGGCCGCGGCGATCTGGTTCGCGATTTCGCGGAGCGGGTGGTTGGCTTCGGTGGGGAGCCGATCGCGGGTCGCAAGCCCGTAGCTCTGGAGCTCGGGCGGGTAGAGCTTGGCGAGCGCCGGTCCTAGCGCCGCCAGGAGCGCGCCTGCGGCAGCGTCTTCGGGGCGCGGCGTGCCAAGTTGTGCGAGCACGGCGCCGCGCAATGATCTCGGCCGCACTCGGCCGGGTCTTGGCTCGCTCGCTTCGACTCGTCGGCGGTCGTCTTCATCGTCGGCCCCGATCGTGAGCAGGGGAAGCGTCGCGATTCGGGCTTCTCTCCGCTTCCCCACGGCGTCGTAGGTGTTCGCCAGCTCTCGCCACACCTCCGCCCGCATCGGCTCGTGGGCGAGCACGGTTTGCAGTTGCTCAACGGCAGCAGCGCTCTCGCCGCGTGCGCGCAGACGGACTGCAAGCTCACGTCGAAGGTCTGCGTCGGGCGCGCCCTCCCGCAGCCGGTCGCGCAGCGCCCCGATCGCCGCATGCTCATCGCGGCAGTAGTCTGAAAGGATTCGCGCGACCTCGAGCCCAGTCTCGACCCTGCTCGTTTCATCGGCTGAGTGATGCTGGTCTAGAGCATCCGCGTATTGGCGCCAATCGTCCGGCGTCTCGCAAAGCTCTTCGAGGGCGCGAGCCGCCTCGCTCCCCGGGCCTTCGAAAACGACGGCCCGGCGCAGAGCCGCTTTGGCCTCTTCGTCGTCTCCGGCGGCATGCTCGAGCTGACCGAGGCGCACGAGGGCATCGCCCCGGACTTCCCCGCCACCCACCTCGAGCAGGTGGCGGGCCACCTGCAATGCTTCCGAGACCTGCCCAAGTGCTTCATGTACGAGCGAAAGCTCATGCAGCGCCTCTGGATCGCTTGGATCCGAAGCGAGAGCCGACTCGACGTGCCGGATCGCTTTGTCGGGCGTCCCGAGGCGTTCGCGGTAGAGGCGTGAAAGACCGATCAACACGCGCTGCGCCCGACTGTTCCCCGGGGCGGCGGCGAGGAGCTGCTCCATGGTGGCTGCCGCTTCGTGCCAGCTCCGATTCGATTCGAAGTGACGGGCCAGTCGTTCGAGGGCGTCGAGATGGCGGGGCTCCACCTTGAGCACCCTTTGCAACGTCCGAATCGCCGCGGGTACTTGGCCGAGCTCTTCGCTCTGGATTCGAGCGACCGTCAGCCAAAGCTCGCTCGCGCGGTCAATCGAGCCGGCCGCGGAAGCCGCCTGCGACAGCCGGTCCACCAATGTCGACCAACCCGAATCGATCGTCAGGACATCGATGAGCCCATTCGCGGCTCGTTCGGAATCGGGCCAGAGCTCGAGCCCTTGCTCGAAGTCGCGCCGCGCACCGTCGTGATCGCCGATCCTCTGTAATCGAACGAATGCGCTCTGTACCAAGAGCTCCGACGCGGCCTTCGGATCCCGCTCGGCTTCTGCTTCACGCCGGAGCGCGTCGACGAGCGCGTTCGGATCGTCGGTCTCTTGAGCGACGCGGGTCAGTCCCCGTGCCGCGCCGATATGATGTGGGTCTGCGATCGTCGCCGCGCGGAATTGCTCGATCGCTTCGGTATCTTCCGAGCCCTCGACCTGCTCTGCGAGTCGTGCACGATGGGCCGCGGCAACCAAGGGATCCTGAGCGGACTGCGCCATGAGGGCGTCGACCTCTTTTAGAAGACCGGTATCGTGTCGGCTCGCGGCCAGGCGCTCGAGCTCGAGCAACGCTCCGAGCTCAGAAGGGCTGCTTTCGAGGATGCGACGGTATGCGCTTACGACGTCGTCGTACTCGCCGAGACCCTGGTGCTCGAGCAATCGCCCGAGCTCGTAGAGGGCCGCCATGCGCCCGCCCGAATTCTCGAGCACGTCCGCCTGTGTGGCGTAGATACCGCACAGCGATTCCCAAGCGCCAACCTGACGGTAGAGCTGTTCCAAAGCGAGCAGCGCGCCAAGGTGCTTCTCGTCGATCGCAAGCACATCCTCCCACGCTCGAATGGCCTGACGATGCTTGTCCTGCCGTTCGAGGACCTGCGCTTTGCGCGCGGACAATGCGATTCGTTGGGCAGGATCATCGGCAAGCTTCAGCTCGCGCTCGAGGTCGGAGAGCAGACGCGTCCAGTCCTGCTCTTCCGCGCGAACGCGCGCCAGGGCATCGACCGCGGGCCGGTAGCCTGCATCCGCGGACACCGCGGTTTCGTAGGAAGTGACCGCCTTTACCGGATCGTGAAGGTGCTCCTCGTAGACCTGGCCGAGCAGGAACGCCGCGCGCGCGCGCATCTGGGCCGCGCCCGAGCTCCGGAGCTGCAGCTCGAGCACGTCGACCAGCTCTTCCCATGCGCTGCGCTCCCGAAGCTGTCGGGCCAGCTCTTGGAGGGAAGGCCCATGCCCCGGATCCACTTTGATGGCCTCGCGATGATATCGGAGCGCGTCGTCGTCGCTGCCGAGCCGATCTCGCGAGATCTCGGCCATCTTCTGCAACAAGGCGACCCGACGCGCCTTGGTCGGAGTTAGACGCAGCTCTTGGGCATAGACGTCGAGCAGGTCGTTCCAGCGACCGGCGGCGTAGTAGAGGCGTCCGAGGCTCGAAAGTGTAGGTACGTGGCGGGGATCCTTGTCGAGACCTCGCCGGTAGCGGGCGATCGCCTCGTCGCGATCGTCGAGTTGCTCGTCCAGAATCTCGCCTGTGCGGTGGAGGAGGGCGACCAAGCGGTCTCGCTCCACCGTGAGCTCGATTTCGTAGTCGAGCGCTTCGAGAAGCTCGCGCGGGCGCTGCGATCTCGCTGCCGCACGCTGCCAGGCTTGTACCGCGGAGAGGTTGCTCGCGTCTTGTTGGAGGATGCGCTTGTACGTTTGGGCGGCCAGCGCGTGCTCTGCGAGCAGGTCTTCGTAGAGCTGCGCGATCTTGAACAGGTACGAAACCGCACGCGTTCCCGTGGCTCGGTCGAGCGCGTTTTCATAGAGTTGAATCAGCTCTTTCGGCTTGTTTACGTCCGCCAGAAGGCGTGCCAGCGCTTTGAACGCCGCGGCGTGCTCGGGCATCGCGTTGAGGGCGCGATGATAGTGCTCGATCGCGTCATCGACTGCTTGGAGCTTGGCTTCGTAGATCTCGGCAGCTCGTGCGTGCGAGTCCGCTCGCCGCTGTGCGTCGGTGGTATGCCGTGCCTCCTGCAAACACATGTCGATGAGCTTCGGCCAAGCGCCGCGGACTCGGTACAGTAAGCTGAGCGCCTGAAGACTCGATAGCGACGTGGGCTCCAACTGCACGGCGCGTTCGTGCCAGGCGATGGCCTGATCGACATCCCGGAGCTCTTCTTCGTAGAGGCGCGCGATGCGCTGCGTGAAGGTGAGCCGTTCTGCCGCGTCGTCGGTCGCCTCGCTCAAAGCCTCGAGGGTCTCGACGAGCGCCTGAAGCCGCTGCCCGGATTCGTAGTGGCGCGCGAGCTCTCCGAGGATCAACGCGTCGCTCGGTCGCAGCGTTCGGGCCTGTTCCAGCAAGCGGATCGCCTCGTCGCGGTTGCCGAGGTGCTCCGCGTTGATGCGGGCCGCGCGATAGAACGAGGACGCCTTGAGGGCCGGATCGGTCGCGAGCTGAGCCTCCGCCTCGAGCGTGCGGATCAAGTCTCTCCAGCGATGCTGCCCGTAATACAAGCGCTTCAATGCCTGCACGGCGATGCTCGCTCGGGGGTCGAGCTGCAGTGCGGTCTCGTAGAGCTCAGCGGCTTGGTCGGGGCGTTGTTGACGGATTTCGAGCAACTGTGCTCGCCGGATGATCAACGCCGCCCGGTGCGTGTCGTCGGAGGCGGCGGCGTTGGCGAGCTCCGCCAGGTTGCGGTCGACGTCGGGCCAACTCTGTTTCGCAAACGAGCGTTGCTCAGTGGCACCGAGGATGGCCGCGTGGGAGCGGTCGAGCGCGCGCGCAGTGTGGTACGCTTCCTCGGCGGCTTCGCGGTTGCCGAGGACGTCCTCGAGTAGCCGGCCCTTCAGGAAGAACAAGGTCGCCTTGTCGCGCGGGTGACGGGTGACGCGCGCCTCCGCATCGAACAGGGCCAGGGCTTCGGAAAACATCCGGGCGCCGATCAGGATCCGACGAGCCGCGCGCATGGCGGGCACGTAGTCAGGCGCCCGTTCGAGCGACGCCTGGTAGTGTTGTAGAGCACGACGCTTGTCCTCGAGCGCCGTTTCGCAAGTGCGCGCCATCTCGAAGTGCAGACGAGCCGCGCGTCGGACATCCGGTTGGTCTTGGAGCTCGCGCTCGCATTCCTCCAACCAGGCGCGAGCGCGACGGGAGCGATCGACCTTCGGTGCCGAAGGCGTCGGCGCCACGCGTTCCTCGAGTGGAGGCGCAAAGGTAGGAGGCGCCACGGAATCGGACTCTTCCACGAGATCGTCTTGTCCCAGCTCTTCCGTGGCGTCTCGGCGCAACGCCGTGATCTCCCCTTCGTCGAAACCCATCCTGGGCTACATGCTACCCCGGCTCTGCAGAGTGCGCATGGGTGCTGGGAAGGTGAGGAGATACCCTACATCTGTGCAGTTGTGCCTGCGGCCCGCGCTCGTTGCGGGGTCAGGCTGCCGGTGCGAAGTCTTTCAGCTCTTCGGCGAGCTTTCGCTTCGCGCGCGCTTCGAGCTGGCGAGCTCGCTCGCGGCTCACCCCGAGCTCTCGACCGAGAGATGCCAACGATGCTGTGTCATCGCTCAGGATGCGCTTCTCTACGATGAGTCGCTCCCGATCATCGAGAACTGACAGAGCACCAGCGAGTCGAATCTGAATTCCGCTGTGACGGCGCTTGCGGGCGAACACCAGGTCCTGCGGCTCGGCGGAACCGGGCAGCATCTCGACGAGCGTCGAATCGGAGTCGTGATACGCGGGCGAGTCGAGCGAGATCTCGCGCTGGTCGAGTCGTCGCAGGAGCTCCGTCATCTTTGCCTTGGTCGTATCGAACTCCGAGGCGAGCCGCTCGGTCAGCTCGTCTGGATCGGCAATGACGTTCGACAGACGTGCACGCTCGCGTCGCAGTCGGAAGAAGAGCTTGGAGCGGAACGGGCCGGAACCAGCGCCCACCATCGTGCTCGAACGGACCACTGATTCGAGAACGAAAGCGCGGATCCAGTAACCCGCGTAGGTGACGAATCGAGTCCCGCGGTGCGGGTCGAACTTGCGAACGGCCGTCACCAGGCCGACGCTGCCCTCGGCGATGAGGTCCCCGAGACTCACACCATAGCGGCGGTATTGGAGTGCGATTGCAATCACGTACCGCAAGTTGGCTTCCACCAACTTGTCAGCCGCGGCCTGGTCGCCCTCGGCGACGCGCAACGCGAGCTGGTGTTCGTCTTCCCGGGACAGCTTGGGTATGGCCCGGACTTGCTGGATGTAGCGGTCGAGGGAGGCAGTTGATTGCATGATGGATTCCTGTATGCGCCTGGTTACGTTACGTTACGCGACAATGTCAAGACCCGTTGTCTAACTCTTGTCTAGAAAAGGTATGGGCCTTTCCGGACAAGAGTGCAAGTAAATTTAGACAAGACATGGACAGAAATCTGCCATGTTCGCCTATGATGCTGAAATGAAACAGGAAATCAGGTTGCGAAGCTCGAGCCGCAACCACAGGTCTGTTTGGCCTGCGGATTCACGAACTTGAAGCCTGCTCCCTGCAGTCCCTCGACGTAGTCGATCTCGGTCCCTTCGAGGTACTGGGCGCTCATCATGTCCACGTAGATGGAAATCCCGTGCGACTCGAAGGTCTGGTCCAGGTCCGAGGTCTCGTCCTCGAAGAACAAATCATAAGAGAAACCTGCGCATCCGCCGCCAATTACCCGTACTCGGAGCCCTTGGCCCGCGAGGCCTTCGGAGTCCCGGATCTCTTTGACTTTGTCAGCGGCACGATCGGTCAGGTTCAGCATGTTGCTCCTTGTCGAGCGAGTATAAGGTCGCTCGCTCGGCTGCGCCAGCGGTGGTGGTTCCGTACCGTCAGGTGTGGGCAGCATTCAGCCCCGGCCCATCGGACACCGGCCCGATCGGGCGAGCGGATTTGCCTAGGATTTCAAATCCTTCGTGCTCGGTCTCGTGGCCGCGTTTCAGGAAGCCCAGCGCGTGAATGGCTCCGCCGGCTAGGGTGGCGGAGGTGACCTGGCCGACTTCGGTCCCTCGTCTCGTGATGGGTGTACCCGGCTCAGGCGGATCGGCATCATCGACTTCCCAGCGCCACAGCGTCTTTGGGGCCTTCCCCCGATTCTGAAGCATCACCACGGTTTCCTGCCCGATGTAGCAGCCCTTGTTGAACGACACGGCTGCGCCGGTGAGCCCGGTTTCTTGAGGGTAGGTCCAGTCGCCGAAGTCGACACCGAACAGCGGGCGACCGCGGACTACGTGTGCGTGGCGCCATGCCTCCTGGCTCACCCGCCCGCCGCCGGCGTTCGCCGCTCGCCCCGAGGCGTGCTCGAGCTTCGCATCGAGCTCAGCTTCGTCGATGACCCAAGCACGTCCGCCCGTTCCGAGGCGGTCCGAAGGCCAGCCATTGCTCATGACGTCTCCGCTCCTCGGTCCCTGGGCGAGCAGAATCCGCGAGGCCGGCCGATGTTCGAGGTCGACATCTTCCATGATGATGTAGCGGTCGAGCCGTTCCATCAGCGCATCGACGACCGCGTCAGGAACCTCGAGCAATACGCCGTCGTCCTGGAAGTAGGCCCATACGTCGGCCATGACCCGACCCTTCAACGTGAGGATGAACCCGTACACCGAATCGCCGGGTTTCGCGCCTTCGCATTGGTTGGTGATTTGACCTTGCAGCCATTCGTGGGCGTCGTCTCCACTCACCGAGATCAAAGTTCGATCGGTCGGCGATAGGATACCCACGGCGTCTTGTAGCCAATCGAGCTCGCGCGCATCCGACATGCGACAGTTCTGATGCCGCGGTCCTCGGCTTGCAAGCGCCGGGCTCATTCCGGGTCAGGCTCGATGCGCGCGGCGTGTAACGATACGACGCCCGCGTCTGTGCGAACCTTTGCGGCCCCGCTTTCGTCAATCCCTTCGAAAATGCCGCGGCCCTCTTCCCAACGCACTCGTTCGCCGAGCAGCGAGAGGTGGGGCCGAAGCGCGTTCACCAACGTGGGCGCACCTAGTCTGACGAAGCGCTTCACCCAGCGTTCGACATGCTCGAGGAGGGTTGCGAGCACCTCGCCGCGATCCAGGGATCCGCCTCCGTCACGCTCGGCCTTCAGTGAAGTGGCGATACCTTGGAGCTCGGCCGGCCACTCAGTCCTGTTCACGTTGAGTCCGACGCCGATGATCACCGCTTCGATCTTCGTGCCCAGCATGCGGCTCTCGACGAGAATTCCCGCGCATTTGCGGCGCTCGATCCAGATGTCGTTCGGCCACTTCACCTCGACGCGCCGGCCCGGGAGCCAGGAAGCGGCCGCTTGGCGCGCGCCCAAGCCGGTTGCGAGGGTCACGAGCGGAGTTGCGCTCGGCTCGACCTCGGGTCGCGCGACGATCGACAAGTAGAGATCGGAACCCGCGGGCGACGCCCACTCGCGGCCGTGCGCACCACGCCCGCGCGTCTGCCGATCCGCGACGACGACGTGGCCGTCCGGTGCGCCTGACCGCGCCGCGTTCGATGCGTCGTCCATGGTCGACTCCGTGCTGCTGAGAACCGTCAGGGAACGACCCCATTCGCCGGTGATCAGCTCGCGGAGTCGCGCCGGCTCGAGATCGCGCGTCAAGGTCAGCTCCAATCGAGACCGAGGTCGCTCGCGGGCGCAGAGTGCGTCAGCGCGCCGACGCTGATGATGTCGACTCCGAGCGCGCCGAGGACGGCCACTCGGGCAAGGGTAATGCCGCCGGACGCTTCCACGATCGCACGACCACCGACCGTGGCGAGTGCGCGCTGTATGGCTTCGTCGTCGAAGTTGTCCAGCATGATGATGTCCGCGCCCGCGGAGAGCGCTTCCTCGAGCTGCTCGTGCGTGTCGACCTCGCATTCGATGCGGCAGGTGTGCGGCGCGTAGGCCTTGGCTCGCTCGATGGCCTGACGGCATCCCCCGGCCGCGGCGATATGATTGTCTTTGATGAGGACCGCCGCACCGAGATCCTCGCGATGGTTGAATCCGCCACCGCAGCGGACGGCGTAGCGCTCGAACGCGCGCATACCCGGGGTCGTCTTGCGCGTGTCGGTGATCCTAGTCGTCGAACCGTCGGGAAGGGCGTCGACGAAGCGGCGCGTCATGGTCGAGACGCCGCTTAGCCGCTGCATGAAGTTCAGCGCCACGCGTTCCCCGAGGAGGAGCGAAACTGCGGGGCCCGTCAGCGTGGCGATCTCCGCGCCGGCCTCCACGATGTCTCCATCGGCGGCGAGTGGATCGACGTCCACCAATGGGTCCAGCTGCCCGTAGACCTCTTCGAGGACCGGCATGCCGCAGACCACCACGCGCTCGCGCGCGCGAACCGTGGCCTCGCCCATCGCAGTCGGAGATACGCAGGCTTCGGTCGTCACGTCACCACGATCGATGTCCTCCGCGAGCGCGCGGCGGACGGTCTCTGCGAGAATCGTGGGTACTGGCGGTGCGGCCTGCATTCCGCAGTTATAGCCAACTCCGCGCGAGAATCTCGGAATAAAGGTTGCTCATCGCGTGGAGCCCAATCGCCGCGCCTATGCCGCCGCGCCACGCGCGAACCCAACCGAACAGCAGGCCGGGGAAAAAGACGGCTAGGCGAGCTGGGTGGGGCTCGACGAGGAAATGGACCAGGCCGAACAATGCGGCTTGCAGCAGCCATGCTGCCGGTGCGACCTCGACGCCGAGCAGGCGGATGCGATTCTTTACGAGGTCGGTCAATCCTGTCTGCACGTAACCACGAAAGAAGGCCTCCTCGGGAAGCGCGACCACGATCAGCTGAGCCATCGCGAGGTTGGCGATGCTGGGCGGAAGCACGAGCTCGAACGAGCCCGCGGGCTCCCACCACCAGTAGTACCCGGCAGCGTAGAGGGGAAACACGATGGCAGCGATGGCAGCGGCGACACCGAGCTCGGTGATGGCAGAGGGCGTGGCCCGGACGATCGCGCGGCCGAGGTCGAACAAGCCGAGCGGTCCAGCGGGTCGCTCGTCGTCCGACGCTGTGAGTAGCCCCCCGAGCGCGATGCCATAGTGCGCCGGGTCGCTCCGCGTCATTCCGACCGCCGTGAGCAGGAAGAGCGCGGCGACGAGGAGGTGCATGTACTGTCCAACGCCGCTGAGCGGTTCGAGTCGCGTCACGCCAAACACGGCGACGCACACTAGGGCGTACACCCAGAGGATCTGTCGTAGCGATGCGCGTGTATGATGCATCGCGCCACAACTACAGGGGCCTGCGGCGCTTGCCAAGAACCAGGCGACGCCTACACTCCCCATCGCTTCGCAGGGCAGGCGAACATGGGTGAGACGCGGCGGTGATTTCCGAAGACAAGATTGCTGAGATCCGCGAGCGCGCCCCCATCGCTGAGGTCATCGGCAACTACGTCGCGCTCAAGAAGTCCGGCAATAGCCTCAGAGGGCTGTGCCCCTTCCACAACGAGAAGACGCCCTCCTTCTACGTTCACCCGAACCGCGGCTTCTACCATTGCTTCGGGTGCAAGGCCTCAGGCGACATCTTTTCGTTCTTGATGCACGTCGAGGGCAAGACCTTCCCAGAGGTGGCTCGCGACCTGGCGGAACAGACTGGGGTTCAGCTCCCGGTATACGACCCGCAGCGTGAGGCGGAGTTTCAGCGCAACAAGAAGCAGACCGAGCGCCTCGCGTCCCTCATGGAGAAGGCGACGGAGTACTACGCCGCGCAGCTGCAGGAGCACGCGGACAGCGGTATCGCGCGCGCCGAGTACGCCGAACGTGGGATCTCAGAGGAGAGTGCTCGGAAGTTCCGTCTCGGCTATGCGCCGCACGGTTGGGATTCACTCGCTCGGTTTTTCGAGCGCGAGGGTGTATCCCCGTCGGACGCTGAAGCTGTTGGGCTGATCTCGGCGCGCCGTTCCGGGCGCGGGCACTACGATCGTTTTCGTCATCGCTTGATGTTTCCCGTGACCGACGTACACGGCCGGGTCGTCGCGTTCAGTGGCCGCGCGTTGGCGCCGGTGTCTTCGATGGAGCAGCAGAAAGACCCGCCGGCGAAGTATCTCAACAGCCCTGAAAACCCGCTCTATCACAAAGGCGAAATCCTCTACGGTCTGCACGAGGGCAGGGTCGAGATTCGGCGCGAAGACCAGGTCGTCTTGTGCGAAGGCAACTTCGATTTGGTCGCGCTTCACCAGGCGGGTTTTCAGAACGCGTTGGCCCCGATGGGCACCGCCTTCACCGATGCGCACGCCAAGTTGATCAAACGCTTTGCGCAGAAGGTCACGTTCTTGTTCGACGGCGACAAAGCGGGTCGGAAAGCGGTGCGCGAGGCGTACACCGTCGTCGCCAAGGTGGGGTTGTCTGCGCACGTCGTGAGCCTGCCGCAGGGTTCGGATCCCGACAGCTTTCTGAGAGAGCAGGGCAGCGAATCGTTGCGCACGCGAATCGTGAGCGCCCCCACCTTAATCGAATATTTAATCGACGAATCTGCTGGCAGCGTGGAGCCGAATCCGCACGCAAAAGCCGATGCGATCGCAAAACTTGGTCCGATTCTTGCCGCAGTCGAAAGTCCGATCGAGCGCGGCCTCTACGTCGAGCGCGTTGCACGCAAATTCGGCGTCGCAGACCTGAGTTTGGTGAAGCGCGAGCTACGGCGCGGGCTTGGTCGCGGCAAGGAGCGAGCAGCGTCGCGTCGTGACGCAGTGCAGCAGGATATTGCACCGCCAGTGTCGGAGTTACAGTCGAAGTTGATTTCGGTTTTGATCGATCAACCGACCTTGGTGCACTACGAGGGCGTCCATAAGCTCCCGCAGCTTTTGACGAGCCCTGATCTTCGCGCCATCTTTGATTCCATCTTGCGGATGGTGGATAGGCAGGGATCGCTCGAAGTCACGGCCTTGCTCAATGAGTTGGACGACAATCAACTTAGGTCGTGGTTGGAAGCGAAGTTGGCGGTGCAACAGCACAGCCTGGACGAGGCGCGTCAAATTCTCGACGACGGCCTGCCACTTCTCGAACGCAAAAACATCGAACAAGAGTTGCCCCGTTTGCAGCAGCGCATCGTCGAAGCACGCCGAGTCGGCGATGACGCGCTGGCAGCAGGGCTCACCCGCGAGTTTGTGGAGCTGACACGCAGCGCCCACAAGCTCAAAGCCAACGCGAAGCAGAGGTAAAGATGGCTGGCAAAAGCTCAGTACGTAGCGGGGGATCAACGGAATCCAAGTTCAAGTCCGAACCGGTGTCACGTGTCGTTCCCAAGCTCAAGGGCCGCGAACGTAAAGAGGTGCAAGTGCTTCTCGAGCGTGGCCGCGTGCAAGGTCATCTGACATACGACGAGCTCAACGAAGCGTTGCCCCCGGACATGGTGACCTCCGATCAGATCGACGACCTCATGGTCTGGCTGAAGAGCGAAGACATCGATGTGGTCGACGGTGCGCCCGAAGGTCAGAGCCGAACGAGCGAAGCTCCCGTAGCCGCGACGCGCAGCTCGGCCCGCAGCCCATCGACGATTCCTCCGCCCGCCGATGATGGATACGCGCAGAAGTCGAATGACCCGGTGCGCATGTACCTGCGAAAGATGGGCTCGGTGTCGCTCCTCACGCGAGAGGGCGAGGTCGAGATCGCCAAGCGGATCGAAGAGGGCGAAGACAAGATTTTCAACGTGATTTTGAACTCCCGCGTGGGGGTCGCAGAGATCCTGGAGATCGGCGAGCGCCTACGAAAGGGCAAGCTCCGCATCAAAGACGTCGTCCGGGACCTGGACAAAGAAGAAGAGATCGATTTCGAGGGAGCCAAGGTCCGCGCCCTCAAGCTTTTCGATAAGGTCAAGCGCATCGAGTCTTCCATGTCGAAGGTGGAAACTGAGATCGGCGGCAAGCGACGCGTTTCCGAGCGAAGCAAGAAGCAATACAGCGCCCAGATCGACAAGCACATCGACGAGAGAATTTTGCTTCTGCGGGAGCTCAATCTCACAAAGAAGCAGATCGACCGAGTGGTCTCGCGCATCAAGGGCTACATCCGACGCGTCGAGCGAGCAGAGCGTGAGATGAATGAAGCGGAGGCGCGCGTCGGCGGGCTGAAGTTCAGAGACATGAAGCGCGTCGTTCGCGACATGCAGGAGAGTAAGTCCGTCGAGAAGCGCGTCTTGCGCAAGTATGGCTCGGAGGAACAGATCCTCTTGTCCGAGGAGCACATTCGCGACGCGCAAAAAGCCATCGTCGGTGTCGAAGAAGACATGGGGCAATCCGTCGAAAACCTGCGTGATACCTATCGCGCGCTCGCGGAAGGCGAGCGGCAAACGGAGCGCGCCAAGGCCGAGCTCGTGGAAGCCAACCTTCGTCTCGTCGTTTCGATCGCGAAGAAGTACACGAACCGCGGTTTGCAGTTCCTCGATCTGATTCAGGAAGGCAACATCGGATTGATGAAGGCGGTCGACAAGTTCGAGTACCGCCGGGGCTACAAGTTCTCGACCTACGCAACTTGGTGGATCCGTCAGGCCATCACGCGGGCGATCGCCGATCAGGCCCGCACAATCCGAATTCCGGTCCACATGATCGAGACGATCAACAAGCTCATCCGTACCTCGCGGTACCTCGTGCAAGAGCTCGGGCGCGAGCCGGACCCGGAGGAGATCGCCGAGCGGATGGAGATGCCGCTCGAGAAGGTCCGGAAAGTCCTGAAGATCGCGAAAGAGCCGATTAGCCTCGAAACGCCAATCGGCGAAGAGGAAGACAGCCATCTAGGCGACTTCATCGAGGACAAGAACGCGGTGTCACCCGTGGAGGCCGTCATCGGCGGCAACCTCGAGGACCAAACGCGACGCGTCCTCAAGACGCTCACGCCGCGTGAAGAGAAGGTCCTCCGTATGCGCTTCGGCATTGGCGAGAAGAGCGACCACACCCTCGAGGAGGTCGGCCAAGACTTCGAGGTGACGCGAGAGCGTATCCGGCAGATCGAAGCCAAGGCCCTGCGGAAGCTGAGGCATCCGAGCCGGAGCAAGCAGCTCCGCTCGTTCATGGATAACTGAGCCGCCGGGCTTCGCCCTTCGGGCTCGCGCTGCCGCGCATGGACCGAGCCCCGGTTGCGCATTCGCGATTCGTTCGCTTTCGCCACGTGTTCACGCTAGAAGTGCACTGAGGGCCCATAGCTCAATTGGTTAGAGCCCCCGGCTCATAACCGGGTTGTTCCTGGTTCGAGTCCAGGTGGGCCTACTATGTTTTTCCTTTGAAAACAGTTCTCTTGCGTCCGCCGACGAGGCACGCTACAGCCCCGCCAGCTTTGGATGACGACGGAGGAGATCCTTGCGCGAAGAGCTCGTAGCGCTGGCAAGACTTGCTGAAATGGATGACTCGGCTCGCGACATCGACGCCGAGCTGAAACAGATACCGCAGCAGCTCGAGGAGCTGCGTGGCAGTGTGCAGATGCTAGAGAGCCTGCTCGCGCAGGAGCGAGCTCAGCTCGCCCAGGCCGAAGCTCTCAAAGCACAGCAGAGCACGGAGCTCAAAGAGCGAGGCGAAGGCCTGCAGCGCGCCCGCAAGAAGGTGGCGCAATCATCGAACATCCGCGAAGCGAACGCCGCCGAGCGTGAGGTCGACGCGAACCGCCGTGCGATCAAAGAGCGCGAAGAGGAGCTCGGCCGCATCGGCGAAACGATCGAAGCCAAGACGGCCTCGCTCGCCGAGCGCGAAAAAGATTTCGAAGAAGCGAAGGGCCTCCTTCACGCGCAGGAGGAAAGCTCGAAGGCGCGCGTCGCCGAGCTCGAAGAACAGCGCGGAGTCTTGCTCAACGGCCGCGAGCATCTCGTCGCCAAAGTGCCGAACAACGTCGTGAAGCGCTACGAGCGCCTCCGAAGCGGGATCCCGAACGCAGTCATCATCATCAAAGACGGGAACTGCAACGCGTGCCGCATGGCGCTGCCGCCACAGCTCACCATCGAGCTACAGCGAGCCGACGAGCTCCATCAGTGTCCGCATTGCCGACGGATTCTCATCCACAAGTCGGTGATCGAGGACTAGGGGGACACGCTCCCCCTCTCAGAGTCTTCTGGTTTCGAGCACTTGTAGACCCAACCGCGAAAACGCATTTCTCAGCGCCACGGCAGGAGCTAGTAGCGCAGGCGCGTCAAACGATCGCGAGCCACGATTGGTCCGGCACCTTGACGCCTCTCACGGCGTCGAAGTAAGCCGTCTGCACTTTCTCGGTGATCGGGCCTCTCGAGCCTTGCCCAATTTGGCGGTTGTCTAGCTCGCGAACCGGAGTGACCTCTGCGGCCGTGCCGACCATGAAGACCTCGTCGGCGATGTAGAGCTCGTCACGGGAGATCAGGCGCTCGTGGACTGTCAGGCCCAAGTCCTGCATGACGCGCATCACCGAGTTGCGAGTGATGCCGCCGAGAATCGATACACCCATTGGCGGGGTGGCCACCTCGCCGTCGCGGACGACGAAGATGTTCTCGCCGGACGCCTCGCTGACGTAGCCCTGAGTGTCGAGCATGATCGCCTCGTCGTAGCCGATCGCCTGCACCTCGCGCTTCGCGAGGATTGAGTTGACGTAGTGGCCGTTGATCTTGCCTTTGCTCATCAAGGTGTTGACCCCGGCTCGCTGGAAGGAGCTCACCTTGGCGCGGATGCCGCGCTTGAGGCCCTCTTCACCAAGGTATGCACCCCAGCGCCAGGCGATGACCGACACATGGGTCGGGTTCGAGCGCGCGCCGAGGCCCATTTCGCCGTCGCCCATGAAGGCGATTGGGCGCAGATAGCACTCGTCGAGGTGGTTTTCGCGCACCGTCTGAAGGCATGCCTCGACGATCTCCTCCTGCGTGTACGGCATCGGGAGCATGCAGATGTGGGCGGAATCGAACAGCCGGCGGATGTGCTCTTCCAAACGAAAGACCGCGCTTCGGCCGTCCCGAAGCTTGTAACAGCGAATGCCCTCGAAGACGCCCAGCCCGTAGTGCAGGGTGTGCGTCAATACGTGGACATTCGCCTGCTCCCACGGAATGAGCTTCCCGTCGAACCAGATCTTGTCCACTTTGTCCACCATGGCTCCTCAGCTCCTCACACCCCCACCAATCGGGGGTCGCGCGGTTGTAGCATAAATCCGCAATTCCGCTGAGTTGACCCGATTGGGGGCATGGAGTAGAAACGCCCGCGCTTCAGGGGCCCGGATCGCATCGTGCATCCGGGCTCCAAAAGCATTGAGGGTTCGCGGTGTTGTACTCATTGTTGTCGATTTTGCTTCAGCCCGAGGTGAGCGGCGGGCCTCCCGTAGCCCCGGCGCCCGGCGGTGGCGGCGCTCCCGTGCCCGGGCCGATGGGCTGTGGTGGTGGAGGTGTCGAGCAGATCGGCTTCCTCGTTCTGATGTTTGCGGTTCTCTACTTTTTGATGATCCGCCCGCAACAGAAGCGCGCGAAGCAACACGATGAGATGCTCGGCGGTCTCAAGAAGGGCGACATCGTTCGCACGAACGGGGGCATTCGCGGTGAGGTCACCGCGCTCGACGAGCGTGACGTGACGATCGAGATCGCCGACCGCACCCGTATCAAGGTCCTGCGCAGCCATGTGGCTGGCTTGGATCAGGTTCCTGAAGAAAAAAGCTGAACATACAGGCGAGGATCATGGATCGAGGCTGGTATTTTCGTTTGGCAATCGTCGTCGGCTCGTCCGTCCTGGGCTTCCTTGCCCTGTGGCCGAGCATCGACCGATGGTTGCCATGCCCGGACATCGTTAAAGAAACCTTCGACAATCAGATCAACCCCGGCCTCGACATCAAGGGCGGCCTTCGGTTGATGTACGAGGTCGAGGTGGACGAATACATTCGCGACCGTCGCGACCGAATTGCCGAGCAGGTGCAACGCCAATGCGGTGTGCTCATCGGCGTCGTGTCGGAGGAAGAGGTCGACGACATCGACAAGCCGAAGCTCGAAGAGATTCAGCAGCGCTGTAAGGTCGAGCGCGTCGACAAGGATGGCGGCGCGATTCGCGCGATTCGCATCACTTTCTCGAACCAGGCGGATGCCGACAAGCTGAATAAGACCTGGGTGGGCGACTACTTTCGTGATCTTCGGGTCGCGAGCGGGGTCGGCGGCCTGGTCGTCGATCTTCACATGCGTGAGGAGCAGCTCGCGAACATGCGGGAGACGGCGGTCCGGCAATCCGAGCGCACAATCACCAACCGAATCGACACGATGGGCGTTCTCGAGCCGACCGTCATCGCGCGGCCCAACGACGGCGACATCATCATCGAGGTTCCCGGCGCGCAGGAGGCTTCGTTCGAGCGCATCAAGTCGATCATCAGCCGGACGGCGCAGCTCAGTTTTCAAATCGTCGACGACGAGGGCGACTCCCGCTCGGTGTTCTCCGCACCCCCCGAGGGCGTCTATCTGAATGCTGACACGCAGACCTTTGCTGAAGCTTTCGGTGAGGACGCGCGCGACCGACTCCGTGCGTACATCGCTACGTTGCCCGTGCCCGACGATCATGAGATCGTCATCGGACGGCAGCAGGCTGACCCCGAGCGGGGAGGCGAGGGCTGGCGTACCTACTATCTCTATCGCATCGCGGACGCGACGGGTGAGGACCTCGACGACGCGGCCGTGGGCTTCGACCCACAAAGCGGCACCCCCGAGGTCGACTTCACGATGAACACGAGGGGAGCGGCGCGCATGAGCGACCTCACGGGTCGGAACCTCGGAAAGCGCATGGCGATCGTCCTCGACGATCGCGTCGAGTCGGCGCCAGTCATTCAGGGCCAGATCGGCGCGCGCGGGCGTATCACGCTGGGCGCGTACCAGGACCGCAACGAGCTCCTTCAAGAAGCTAAGGACTTGGTCGTCGTGCTTCAGGCTGGCGCGCTACCCGCACCACTTCGGCCCGCCAACGAGCAGATCATCGGTCCGACCCTCGGTCAGGACTCGGTGCGCAAAGGCGCGATGGCTGCATTCGCAGGCATCGTCCTCGTGTTGCTATTCATGGCGATGTACTACGAAGTCGCCGGCCTGGTCGCCGACGCGATGGTGCTGCTCAACCTGCAACTGATGCTCGGCGTGATGTCCGGTATCGGCGCTACGCTGACGTTGCCGGGAGTTGCCGCAATCGCGCTCACGGTCGGTATGGCGGTCGACGCGAACGTGCTGATAACCGAGCGCATTCGAGAGGAGCTCCGTCTCGGGAAGTCGCCGCGGTCCGCGGTCGAGCAAGGCTACGCGCGAGCGTACTCGTCGGTCTTCGACAGCCAGCTGACCACGGCCATCGCCGGCATCGTGCTTTGGCAGTTCGGCACGGGCCCCATCAAGGGCTTCGCTACTATGCTGCTCATCGGCATCGGCACTTCGCTCTTCACAGGGACCTTCTGCTCGAAGGTGCTCTTCGACTGGCTCGTGCGCGGCGCGCGCGTGCAGCGACTGCGGGTGGGCTGACATGGAACTGATCAAACCCGGCACCTATATCGACTTCATGAAGTACCGCGGGCCGGTCATCACCGTCCTCGCCCTCATGGCTACCCTGAGCCTGGTCTCGCTCTTCTACCCGGGTCCGAACTACGGCATCGACTTCGCCGGCGGCACGGAGATACAACTCGCTTTCGAAGACGAAACCACTCCGGCCGAGGTCCGGTCGGCGCTCGTAGAGGCCGGCTACTCCCGTCCTGACGTCATCAGCGTCGAGGGCGAGCGCAGCCAATACATCATCCGCGTTCAGGAGGTGTCCTCGCTGCCCGAAGATCAGATCGACGAGATCCGCGCCTCCGTTGAAGACTTCCTTGGCGAGGGAGTTCTCCAAGAGATGAAGGTGTCCCCCGGCGGAGACAAGATCACGTTGCGCGTCTCGGGTGAGGTCCACGAGCAGCAGCTTCAAGAAGCGCTTACCGCCGGCGGCGCCCATGTTCGCTCGATCAGCTCGCTGGCGGGCAGCCGAAATCCTCGATACGAGGCGCAGTTGGTTGGTGTAGCGGACGAGCTGACGGAGGCGCTTCAGTCGCACTTCGGCGAGCGCGCGCCGTCCCAGGCTCTTCGCGTCGAGTGGGTCGGTCCGAAAGCTGGCGAGCAGCTTCGCGACGCGGCGATTCAGTCGCTGCTCTACGCGATCGCGTTCATCATGTTGTACGTCGCGTTCCGGTTCGACCTTCGGTTCGCTCCGGGCGGCGTCATCGCCATGCTCCATGATGCCCTGATCACGCTCGGCATCTATGTATTGGTTCAAAAGGAAGTGAACCTCACGACGGTCGCGGCGTTGCTCACCATCATGGGTTACTCGATCAACGACACCATCGTCGTTTTCGACCGAATTCGAGAGAACATGGTGCGGGTGCGCGACAAGAGTCTCCGCGAGCTGATCAACGTCAGTACCTCGCAGATGCTGTCGCGAACGATCGTTACCTCGCTCACTACGCTGCTTTCGGTGTCGGCGTTCTTCTTCCTCGGCACGGGTGTGATCCGCGACATCGCTTTCGCCCTTGGCGTTGGCATCATGATCGGTACCCTGTCGTCGATCTTCATTGCGGCGCCGATCACCGAGCTCATGGACCGGCGCTTCTTCAGTCGCGGTCGAGGCTAGCTCGGTGAATCGGTACAGCGTGCGGCCTTCCGATGAGCGGGGGGCCGGCATGCTTGCCGACGCGTGCGGGCTAGGGCTGAGCGCTGCCCAGGTACTCATCCACCGCGGGATGCACGATCCGGCGGATGCACGCACCTTTCTCGACGCGACGCTTCGGGGCCTGAGCTCACCCGAGCCGATGGCCGATCGCCAAGCGGCCGCCGAGCGGATTGCGCGAGCGATTCGCGCCAACGAGCGGATCGTGGTTTTCGGCGACTACGACGTCGATGGCACGACCTCGGCGGTCATCCTCAGCCAGGTGATCATGGCCCTCGGGGGGGAGGTGCGAACGCTGATCGCCGATCGTTTCCGGGGCGGCTACGGCCTAAGCGACGAGGCGCTCGAGCGTTGCCTCGCCGAAACCCCTGGCCTGCTCGTGACCTGCGATTGCGGCTCGAGCGACCACGCCCGGATCGCCCAGGCGAGGGCCCGTGGGGTCGACGTCATCGTCGTCGATCACCACCTCGTCCCCGAGGAGGCGCTTCCGGCGTTTGCGTTCTTGAATCCGCATCGCCCCGAATGCGGGTTCGCATACAAGGGCTTGTGCAGCGCGGGCTTGGCGTTTTCGCTCGGTGCGGCGCTCCGCGCGGAGATGGGCGCAAATCTCGATCTGCGGCTCTGGCTCGATCTCGTTGCCATCGGCACCATCGCCGACCTCGCGCCGCTCACGGGCGACAATCGTCGTTTGGTTCGAGCCGGGCTGAAGACGCTGGGTACCGAGCAATCGAGGCCCGCACTTCGCGCGATGCGCCAGGCGGCGAAGATCAAGGAGACCGCGCTGCTCACCGCGCGCGACGTGGCGTTCCGCTTCTCTCCACGTCTCAATGCGCCTGGGAGGCTTGGCGCGGCCGACATCACCCTTCGTTTCTTGATGGCCCAGTCGCCGAAAGAAGCATGGGGCCTTCTCGATGACATCGAGGCGAAGAACGACGAGCGAAAGGCGCTCGCGGAACAGGCGACGCGGGAAGCGCTCGCGCAGGCCCGCGAGGTGTACGGCGATTCACCCACCCACGGCGTCGTGGTGGCAAGCGGCGATTGGCACCGAGGCGTCGTCGGGATAGCTGCGGCGCGATTGGTCGATGCGCTCCACGTCCCGGTCGCGGTCATCGCCTTCGACGGCGAGCGTGGGCATGGCAGCGTTCGGACTACCGCGGACTTCGATGTCTACCAAGCGCTCTCCCGCTGCGCATCTGACCTCAGTGCGTGGGGAGGCCACCGGGCTGCCGCAGGCCTATCGCTCCACGAGAGTGCCCTCGACGCCTTCCGCGCCTCGTTTGCAGACGCCGCCCCCGCCGGCAGCTTCGTGCAAACCACGGTCACCGAGGTCGACGTCGCCATCGGCGGAGCGTTTCGCGTGCCCACCCTCGAGGACTTGCAGCGCCTCGGGCCGTTTGGAGAAGGCTATCCGGTGCCTACCTTCATGCTGGACGCGCAGGTGATCGAGTCCACAGGCGTGGGCGAAGGGCGCGCCCACGGGAAGCTGAAGCTTCGAGTAGGACAGGATTCGATCCGGGCGTTCGCGCCTGGCCTCTTCTCTCGAATCGAGGGCCGCGAGGATTTGCGCTTAGTCGGCGAGCTACAGCCCGACCATTGGATCGGCGGTCAGGCGGTTGAGCTCCTCGTCAATGACGTGCTCGACTAGCGCCCCGTCCATTGTGGCTCGCGCTTCTGGAAGAAGGCTTGGAGCCCCTCCTTCGCGTCTTCGCTCGCCAAGAGTGCGTAGAGTTGTTCGCGCAGAAACGGCAGCGCCTCGGCAGCCGTCATTTCTCGCTGTGCATTGACCGCGTTGAGGCCCATCCGCATCGCCGTGGGGGACTGTTTTGCGAGCTGGCCCGCGACTTCTGCCACCCGGGCATCGAGCTGGTCGTCGGGCACTACCTCGGTGAGCAGCCCAATTTCTTTGGCCTTCTCCGCGGAGATGCGATCTCCGAGGAGCATGAGCTTCATAAGCTCCCGCGGCTGAATGACGCGGCGAAGCACGGCGGTAATCATCATGGGGAAGAGGCCGCGCTTGATCTCCGGTGTGGCCAAGACCGCGCTTTCGCAGGCGATCGCAAAATGACAACAGGCGACGATTCCCATCGCACCGCCCATCACGTAGCCTGGGATGCGCGCGATGATTGGCTTCTGTAGCTTGTCGAAACGAAGGAGCAGGTCGTCGAACTCGCCCTTCTTCTCGAGCTTGCCCCGTTCGGCGGTCATGCCCTTGAGGTCGGCTCCTGCGCTGAATGCGTTGCCAGCCCCCGTCAGAACGATGACCCGCACCTCCGGATCTTCCTCGGCGTCGTCGAGAGCCCACAGAAGCTCATTGACCAGCTCCTGACTGAGCGGGTTCTTCTTCTCCGGCTTGTTGAAGGTCAGGGTGACGATATGCCCGTCCTGCTGCACGAGCAGGGCTTGGAAGTCGCGGTCCTGCATCGCGGGATTCTTGGGCCCCGAGAGCGCGATTTCAAGCCGAATGATTGCAGTGCAATGTCCCGCGGTTGCCCGGATTTCGGCCTCCGGGTAGAGTGCCCGGCACACGGCCGGAGGGGGCATTGATCGGGAGACGATTTGCATGGGGGGTTGCGCTAGTGGCGGTGATGACACTGTCGGCGTCTCCCCGTGCGGCCGAAGCCCAGGTTGACCCCGCCGCGTTCGAGCAAGTCGAGTCGACGCCCAAGGGCACCATAGGCTTGGGTCTCGTCGGTGCTGAGCTCGGGCTCATCATTCCCTCGGCCGCCGGCCTCAACGAAGTCTGGGCGCTCACGGTGTTCCCTGTGGTTGGTGCAACGGGTGGCGCGCTTGCTGGTTACTTCGCCCTCGACAAGCCCGGGCGTGAGAAGGGCTCCGTTGCCGTGTTGGTCGTCGGGCTAGCGGGCGTGCTGCCTGCCATTCTCGTCACCATGAAGGGCGTCCGCCAAGAGCGACAAGATCGATGGGAGCCAACACCGCAAGTCGAGATCCGCAGTCAGGAAGAGCAGCGGGCATTCGATACGGCTGAGGCGGGGCCGGGCCTACTTCGAAAGACGCGTTCTGGCTTTGCAGCGTCGATGCCCGGGCTGTCATTCTCGCGTCGCGCGCCAGCGACCGAGGAAACCGCCAGACTGGGTGGGCTCCGCGAGCGTACCGAGATGAGGCTTTCCCTCGCCTCGGGCGTGTTCTAGCGTTCCCCGGATGATCACCTCGACCGTGCGCCGGACGTTGCGGGAGCGGGCTTTGCTCTCACCGGGCGACCACGTGCTGGTCGCCTGCTCGGGCGGCCCCGATTCGACGGTGCTCCTACACGTCTTGCATCGTCTTCGGAACGATCTCGGGATCACCCTCTGCGCCGCATCGATCGATCACGGGCTTCGTCCGGAGTCCGCCGGCGAGGTCGAGCAGGTCGCTGCGTTTGCTGGCGCATTGGGCGTGCCGTTCGTCGGCGTGCGGGTCGACCTGCCTGCCGACGGAGCGTCCCTTCAAGCGGGAGCCCGGGAGCTCCGGTACGAGACGCTGCACGAGATCGCCGCGTCTCAGTCCGCGGCTCGGATCGCCGTGGGCCATACGCAGGACGACCAAGCGGAAACGGTGCTCGCACGACTCCTCCGGGGGGCTGGCATTCGCGGGCTAGCCGGGATCGAGGCCCGACGGGCCGACAATGTGGTTCGGCCGCTCATCGATTGCCGGCGCTCGGACGTGCTCCGCTACGCTACAGAGCGGGCCCTGTCCTTCGTGAGCGATCCTTCGAACCACCAGCGCTCGTTCGAGCGGGTGCGAATTCGGCACGACGTGCTCCCCGTACTGCTGTCCGAAGACCCGCGGGTGGTTGAGCACCTCAGTGCATTGAGCGATGAAGCCGCCGAGCTCAACGCCTACCTCGA